>SWCA01009020.1_pt1 | contig 60748 bp, 56 predicted proteins | sample 4692961 | NCBI WGS metagenome assembly SWCA01 (sample SAMN10267275, study PRJNA491770) | bioreactor metagenome | isolation source: DHS bioreactor inoculated with | place: Japan: off Shimokita Peninsula | reverse complement strand
ATCTCCCGAACGTATTGTATAGGGTGTTGTTCCCGATGGGCAAGTGCTTGGCGGTGGTGTTGTTCCCCTTGGAATACAAATCACTTGACCAATCTGTAGGTTATTTGGATCTACACCGGGGTTCGCCCTTTGGATGGCTTCAACGGTTGTATTAAATCGTTGGGCCAAGCTGAAGAAGGTATCCCCTGAGCGGATCGTATAAGACATTGTCCCTGGTGGGCAAGTGGGTGGTGGCGGCGGTGCAATAGGAATACAAATCACCTGACCAACCCGTAGATTATTAGGATCTACATTGGGATTTGCCCTTTGAATAGCATCAACAGTTGTATTAAATTGTCGAGCCAGGCTGAAGAAGGTATCTCCCGCCCTAATGGTATAGCTTCTAGTTCCTGGGGGACAGGGAGCAGGTGGTCTTACAGTCGGAATACAAATAACTTGCCCCGGATACAGCATGTAAGGGTTAATTCCAGGATTTGCTTCGATTAAGCTTTCAACAGATACATTAAATAATCTAGCAATACTGTAAAGTGTATCCCCAGGGCGTATAGTATAGAAGTTTCCACCAGGACAAGCTGGCTGAGGCTGCCTCATTGGTATGCATATCTGCTGTCCAACAACAAGATAATTGGGGTTCACAGTGGGATTAGCTGCAATCAATGCGGCCACAGTAATGTTACACTGCATGGCAATGCGATAAAAGGTATCTCCCGGTCTGATAATATAGGGTGTCGTACCCGGAGGACACGGTCTTAATGAAGAATAATACATATAATCACCTCACATTAGAGTCTACTTTATCATATTATTTATTATGAAAAGTGGTGAATAGAAGTTTTGAAAAGTTATTAAATAGTGGTTTTTCCAAGGAAAAAAGATAGTAACAATATTCAGCTGAAAAAAATATGCTATTATGTAAGGTATTCAAAGAGAGGAGTGGAAACATGGGGATTGAAGGGGATCAATGCATTGACGCCGGCAGTGAATATTGTCCTTGTTATCTAGCCGAAATGAATAATTGTATCACTTGTTCCCGTTTAAAGGGAAAATCCTATTGTGACTGTAACTGGAGAGGTGTATGTATATATCAGGAATATCATTTTCTAAATTATAAAAAGAAAGATACCAGGGAATACCAGGAGGCTGTCATCGTTAATCGGGAAAAGGTGGGCGAGAACATTTTAATATTCACCCTAAAGACCCATCATACCCTGGCCAGACAGCTAAAACAGCCAGGCTCTTATATTTTTATCCGCAATCGTAATTTGGAGCATTATTTCGATATTCCCATTTCCATTATGGACGTAGATGAACAGCAGGATCATATTAAAATCGCAGTTGAAATCCATGGGGTGAAAACCCAGTCTATTAAGGATGTTTCAGATCAGCTTTTAATTCGAGGTCCCTATTGGAATGGTCTTTTCGGATTAGAAAATCTTAAAAAAACCCGGGATAGCAGATGTCTTATTGTTACACGGGGAATTGCCCAAGCACCGGCTGTTTTGGCAATAAACTATTTATTGAGAAATAAAAATAAAGTGGATGTCATCATCGACAAGGGGACTGCTAATACTGACCTTATTAAAACCTATACAGAGGCCACCATTTTAGAAGAGGGCTGTAACCTCTACAGTACTGAAGGAAGAACCTTGCTCCATGGGTCCTTATATAATGGAAATTATCAATTAGTCATGGTGGGGGGATCAGATTATTTACAAGAGAATTTATTCAGCATATTGGATGAATTTAAAGAGACCAGGGTCGTTCTGACCAATAATAAGGAAATCTGTTGTGGTGAAGGTATCTGTGGTGCCTGTATCGTCTATGATGCCGATGGAATTCCAATACGGTCCTGTAAAACACAAATTATGCATGTAAATAAGGAGGAGGATTAGGGTGTCTAAAATTATAGTCATAGGCGGAGGTTGGGCCGGATGTGCAGCAGCAATCACAGCCAAGAAAGCAGGAGGAGAGGTCCATCTTTTTGAAAGAACCGATATGCTCTTAGGATTGGGAAATGTGGGGGGAATCATGAGAAATAACGGCCGATACACCGCTGCAGAGGAAACCATGCTTCTGGGGGCTGGTGAATTGTTTGCCATTACAGATCAATGCGCACGCCATAAAAATATTGATTTTCCTGGGCACCAGCATGCCAGCCTTTATGATGTAACGATTATTGAACCCCAGGTTAGAGGGCTCCTCCAATCAATGGGAATACATTTATATTTACAGCATCGAGTAACTGATATAGTTAAGAAGGATCAGCGAATTACTGCTATTAAGCTGCAAAATGAAGAAATCATTGAGGGGGATATTTTTATAGAGACAACCGGTTCAACAGGTCCCATGGGAAACTGCCTAAAATATGGTAATGGCTGTGCCATGTGTGTCCTCCGTTGTCCTTCCTTTGGACCCAGAATCAGTATTAGTCAACGGGCGGGGGTAGAGGATATTTTAGGCCAGCGGGCAAGTGGCTCCTACGGTGCCTTTAGTGGTTCCTGTAAGCTTAGCAAGGATTCTTTATCTAAGGAAATTGTAAAGGAATTAAACGAGAAGGGTGTATACATTATTCCACTACCCAAGGAGGATATTAATTTTGATAAGCTAGATATGAAGGTGTGCCAGCAATATGCCCTAAAGGATTATGCTGAAAATCTTATTCTTTTGGATACTGGCCACGCAAAACTAATGGCTCCCTTTTACCCCTTGGCAAAGCTAAGGAGCATTAAAGGCTTAGAAAATGCCAAATATGAAGATCCCTATGCTGGGGGAATCGGCAATTCAATACGCTATTTATCCATTGCCCCCCGGAATAATTCTATGAAGGTGAATCGATTAGATAACCTGTTATGTGCCGGTGAAAAGGCAGGACTGTTTGTTGGCCATACAGAGGCCATTGTAACGGGCAGCCTTGCGGGTCATAACAGTATTCGCCTAAGCCTGGGAATGCCCCTTCTTGAGCTGCCAAGGAGCATCGCCTCAGGAGATCTAATAGCCTGTGCCAACGAGGAAATACAAGAGGAATCGGGTCTAAAGAAACGCTATACCTTTGCCGGTTCAGATTACTTTAAACGAATGATTAAGCTAAACCTCTATACCACAGATACGGAGGTATTAAAAAACAAGATTGAGCGACTGAACCTTCTTAATATCTATGATGAAAAACTAATTTGAAACATCAATGACCACTTTTATAGCAGTGATAATACCTGACGTCGTCTTTTTGACTGTCAGGTATTTTAAATTTGTGACTAGGGTGTGTGTGTCTGAATACTCCGAAGGGTGCAGATTTTACTGAATTTTTGTTCCGAGCAAGGCGCTTTTTTGAAGGCATACCAGGGGTACATCAAGGAAAAGCAACGCTGCGTGGGACAAAAAAGCGGTGAAAGATGCCCCTGAGTGGGTTTTCATACACGTCCTAATCCAGTATAATGATGTAGTGAGAAAAAATAAGATAGGTAGGTTGAAATGATGAATTTATTAGCTGTTGAAAAGTTAAAAAAGGCCTATGGTGAAAAGGCCTTGTTTGAAGATATTACTTTTGGAATTCAGGAAAACGACCGTATTGGCTTAATTGGCATTAATGGAACGGGAAAATCAACCTTGCTGAAAATCATTGCAGGAATCATCGAACCCGATGAAGGAAGACGTATCTTAAATAACCAAACCAGAATTGAATATTTACCCCAAAATCCTGAATTTGATCCAGGGGCAACGGTATTACAGCAGGTTTTTCACAGCGACAATCCCTTGATGGATCTGGTATATCAATATGAAAAGCTGGTCAGTGCCGTGGCAGCATCCCCAGAAGAACTGACACTGCAAAACAAATTAGCCGAGCTTTCCCATCAAATGGACCTGCAGGGGGGCTGGGAGCTGGAGGCCAATGCAAAGGCAGTTTTAACAAGGCTGGGCATTCATAATTTTTCAGCTATCGTTGGGCAGCTTTCAGGGGGCCAAAGAAAACGGATTGCCATGGCCAGGGCCCTGATCCAGCCAGCAGAGCTATTGATTTTAGACGAGCCCACCAACCATATCGACAACGAAACCATTGAGTGGCTGGAGGATTACCTAAAAAGAAGAAAGGGTGCCCTATTACTGATTACCCATGATCGATACTTTCTAGATCGGGTAGTCAATCGAATTATCGAGCTTGACGATGGCACACTCTATAGCTATCAGGGAAATTACGAGGTTTTCTTAGCCGGCAAGGCTGAACGGGAGGAGGGACAAAGGGCCCTTCAACGGAGGCACACCGCTCTCTTTAAAAACGAATTAGCATGGATCAGACGGGGAGCCAGGGCCAGGAGCACCAAACAAAAAGCTCGTATTCAGCGATTTGAAAAGCTTCAAGAAACAGCCCTTCCCCAGGAGTCAGCTCAGCTGGAGATTTCTGTTGGTTCCCAGCGGCTAGGTAAAAAGGTGATTGAGCTTAACCACATTAGCAAGGCCTATGGGGATCATGTCATTATTCAAGATTTCACCCATATCTTTACCCCAGGGGAAAGGGTGGGGATCATAGGCAGAAATGGAGCGGGGAAATCTACCTTGCTCAACATTTTAGCTGGTAAGCTGAAACCCAGTGAAGGAAACATAGAAATAGGCCAAACCGTGAAAATCTCCTATTATGATCAGGAAAGCCATGAGCTGGACGGAAGCCTCCGGGTAATAGAGTATATTAAAGAAGGGGCAGAATATATTCAAACCGCCGACGGTGTAAGAATCAGTGCTTCTCAAATGCTGGAACGGTTTTTGTTTGCTCCCGGTGTCCAATGGACGCCTATCGCCTCCCTTTCCGGTGGAGAAAAGAGAAGGCTCTACCTGCTGAGGAAGCTAATGGAGGAACCCAATGTACTTCTGCTGGACGAGCCTACCAATGATCTAGATATTCATACCTTAACGATTTTGGAGGACTATTTAGAGCACTTTCCCGGAACCGTGGCGGTAATTTCCCATGATCGTTATTTCTTAGACCGTACGGTGGACCATCTTTTTATATTTGAAGATAATGGATTCATTCAAGATTATCATGGCAGCTATTCTGAGTATATTCAATGGAAAAGAGAAAACCTTCCCCAGGAAATTAAGGAAACCCAAGGGAAAAAGGAGAAGGAGGATTACCGCCAAAACCGAAAAGAAAGACCTAAAAAGCTTTCCTATCGAGAGCAAAGGGACTACGATCAAATTGAAGATATCATTGCCGATCTGGAGCTTCAGCTAGAGGGACTTCAATGCAAAATTAGTCAAGCAGGTAGTGATTATCAGCTGCTTCAAGAGCTTCTAAAGGAGAAGGAGAAGCTACAAAGTAAGCTGGAGAAGACCATGGAGCGTTGGATGGAGCTGACAGAGCTGGTGGAAGAAATTGAACAAAGCAACCAATAATATTAGAGGAGAATTCCTGAAAAGGAATTCTTTTTCATTTTATGGGGAAAGTTCGTTTTTGTTCTTTTGGAAACATTTACAAGGTGAATATATGTTCTATTTTTCAAGGGCCAGTGATATAATATACTAGAACATATGTTCTATTGTCCCAGACATATTCAATTTAACCGGGGATAAACTAGAATTTAGCAGCAAAGGGTTGGTCGTTCTATGAAGAAAGTCATTATGCATATTGATGTCAATTCAGCCTATCTTTCCTGGCAGGCTGCCTATGAACTGCAGCAGGGGAGCCAACTGGATTTAAGGACAATTCCCGCTGTCATTGGGGGCTCCCTAGCAGACAGACGGGGAATTGTCCTTGCCAAGAGCATTCCAGCTAAGGCCTTTGGAATTCAAACGGGAGAGGTTTTATGGCAGGCTAGAAAAAAATGTCCTGCCCTAAAGGTTATCCCGCCAAACTATCAGCTTTACATGCAATGCAGCAATGCCCTTTGGGAGCTATTGAAAAGGCATTTTCCTACCATACAAAGGTTCTCTGTGGATGAGTTTTTTCTAGACTACACAGGGATGACAGGGGATTATGGAGATCCAGTGGCATTAGCCCATAGGGTTAAAGAGGAGGTCAAACGAGAGCTGGGCTTTACAGTCAATATCGGCATTGGAGAAAATAAGCTCATGGCAAAAATGGCAGGGGAGCTGAAAAAGCCCGATCAGGTCCATACCCTTTGGCCCCAGGAAATGAAGGAAAAAATGTGGCCCTTACCAGTGGAGGAGCTTTATATGGTAGGCAGAAAAACAACAAAAAAATTAAAGGATTTAAATATTAATACCATCGGTGACCTGGCCACGGCTGATCGAGTGCTCCTGATGGGAAAGTTGAAATCCTTCGGTCACCTTATTTGGTCCTATGCCAATGGAATTGAGGCTTCTCCTGTCCATGACGGCGCCTATGTACCAATGAAGGGAATGGGCCATAGCAGCACGATTAAATTTGATGTAGAGGATCGGGAAACGGCCCATAAAATTCTGCTCTCCTTAACGGAATCCGTAGTGTTAAGGCTTCGAGCTGCAAATTTTCACTGTCGTGTCGTATCCATCTCCCTTAGAAATACACTTTTTACTACCTACTCCCATCAAAGAAGGCTCTTCTCCCCCACGGACATTACCAATGAAATCTTTGGGGTGGTTAAAGCCCTATTTGATGAGGCCTGGCAGGGAGAAAAGCTAAGACATTTGGGAGTCCACTTAGGGGAATTAACGACAGAAACAACAAAACAAATTTCTTTTTTTATGGAGCAGAATGCGGAAAAAAATCGAGCCCTTGACAAGGCAATGGATTCAATTAGAAGAAAATATGGAAAGGATTCCGTTGTCAGAGGTATTTTTGTCGATGGCGAGATTCGGCCCCTTCTGGGGGGTGTAGGGGAGGAAGCATACCCTATGATGACGAGCTTACTTTAGGAGGTGAATTAAATGAAGCTTCTAAGGAAACCAATTGAAATACTAACAACCTTTGATTCCGAAGGAAATGGCAGGCCAGTACGATTCAGGTTTTTAAATGATTACAGCGAATATACCCTGATCAAAGTGGACCGGGTTGTCAAGAAAGAGCTGGACAAATTTGCAGGAAACACCATGGTAAAATATACTTGTGAATCCTGTATTGAGGGGGAACGTAAGCTCTTTGAGCTTAGACATGAAATCAACACCTCTAAATGGTTTCTCTATAAAATATAAATTCCTATGGCGAGGGAGCTATTGAATCAAGATAGATTTAACCTAATAAGCAAGAAGATCAAGGGGATACTTTTAATCAGTACCCCTTTTTATTTTGACTTCCTTTCCTGAAATAGAATATATGTTCTGTTTTCCATTGATTAATGGTATAATAAGGATAAAGGCTTTTTCTATAATAAGATGACAATTATTATTGATAGGTATGGGTAAAAGAGAGGTATTAATAAATTAAATGGAGGATAGGCGCCATGGAAAGATTAGAGATCACTAAGGAGCAAGCCCGTCTGCTGCTATTAGGATACCAGCAGCTGCTCCCCCCTTACAATTTAAAGGGAAAAGAGGGAATATTGCAATATATTGAACAGGTAGGAAGTATTCAATTTGATCCCCTGAACATTGTGGGGCGAAACCCAGAATTGGTATTGCAATCTCGAATTTCAAATTTTAAGCCGGAGATGCTAAATGAGCTGCTCTATCAAGACCGCCAGCTTTTGGATGGGTGGGATAAAATGATGTGCATCTACAGGGTAACGGATTGGCCTTATTTCACCCGCTATCGCAGGACAGCCAGGGCTAAATATGGGGATCCCTCTAGGGCGGCTGTCAAAATTCTGCCGGAGGTCAGGCATATCATTGAATCCCGTGGTCCAGTTTCCTCCCTTGAATTGGATTTTAATCAGACAACAAACTGGGCCTGGGCTCCGACACGAATTGCCAGGGCAGCCCTGGAAAGCATGTATTTTTGGGGAGAACTAATCGTTCACCATCGAATTAATACCCGCAAGGTTTACGATTTTGCTTATCGGCATCTTCCCCCGGGACTATTGGCTGCTCCCGACCCCAATCAACAGGACGAATCCTATCGGGATTGGCATGTCTTAAGAAGAATTGGAAGCGTAGGTTTACTTTGGGGTCGATCCAGTGATGCCTGGCTGGAGATTCCAGGAGTCAAAAGCAAGGAAAGGGCCCCTATATTAAATAGACTTCATTTTCAGGGAGAGCTGGTTCAATTGAAGGTGGCGGGAATCGATTCGCCCCTTTATATGAGGTCAAAGGATTTCCTTCTTCTTAAAGAAACTTTCACAATAGACAAGCCCCCTCAGCGGGCTTCCATTATTGCTCCCCTGGACAATTTGATCTGGGATCGAAGATTAATCAAGGAACTCTTTAACTTTGAATACAGGTGGGAGGTCTATAAGCCTGTGGAGGCAAGACGTTATGGATATTATGTACTGCCTATTTTATACGGAGATCAATTTATTGGGCGTTTTGAGCCAGGTCGAGATAAGGCTACAGGTAAGCTGATTATCAAAAACTGGTGGTGGGAGCCTGGTATAAAGCAAACGAAAAAGCTGCAGAGAGCAATAAAAAGCTGCTTTGAAAAATTTCTCCACTACTTAAAAGCCGAGGGGCTGATCATCGAAGCTAGGGTACTGGAGCAGAAGAATATAGACTGGCTTAAGGAACTGTAAAAAATCTATCCTCCTGAAGCTGAAACAAATTATCGTAATTTAATCTTAAATATGGTATAATGACACTTCATGATAATCCCCAAAATACTAAGGAGGAACAGAAATGGCAACAATATTGGACTTAATTATAAAATCTGGGGAAACAGGGATAAATCTTTCTTTATATACATTATTGCCGGTAATGGTGGTAATGATGGCTATTATGAGGACCCTGGAAGACCGAGGAGTACTTCAGAAGCTGGCCGTCTTAATGTCTCCCATCTTAATTCTATTTGGATTACCAGGATTAGGTGTATTTGCAATCATACAAGTCCTGTTGGTTAACTTTGCTGCACCTATCGCTACCCTAAAGATTATGGAACAGGATGAAAACATATCCGATAGTATGCGAGCCTCCACTTTGGCTGCAGTAATCGTAATGTCTCAAGCTAATGCAACCTTTCCGCTGGCCGTGGTGGGCTTAAATATTCCCGTTATTCTATTAACCTCTCTTTTAGGAGGCTTATTGTCAGCCTTTATTGCCTATAAGCTTACGGGAAGTGAGCGTAAAACACAAGCTGACACCCTACAGGCAACTAAGCCCCAAGGACAGGAAAAAAAGAGGAACCTCATTCAGGTACTGTTTTCAGGCGGGGAAGAGGGAATGCAAATTGTGATGAAATCCATTCCACCCTTGATTCTGGCCATATTCTTAGTCAATGTATTTAGAGAGACAGGAACTATTTCTCTGCTTGAAAAGCTGATGTCACCTTTTTTAACTCGTATTGGCATACCTGGAGTGACAGTGTTGCCTATTGTTACCAAGTATTTGGCAGGGGGAACCGCCATGATGGCTGTGACCCTGGATTTAATTAAAGAGGGTTCCTTAACGGCCCTAGAGCTAAATCGAATGGCTGGTATGACAATCAATACCCTTGATCCCGTTGGTCTGGCCCTGCTGCTTTCAGCAGGTCCCCGGGTAACCTCAGTGGCAAAGCCTGCTGTCATAGCATCCATCGTAGGGATTCTTTTTAGAACAGTGCTTCATTTAATCATTTTTTAAAATCAATCGGCTTCGTTATGGTCTTGCACAGTAAGTTGCTGGTGACAGGAAGAGGCTTTACCAAAAAAGTATAACACAGTTTTAAAATGGCAGAAAACCAAGGTTTTCTGCCATTTTTCATATCCTTACATCAGCTTTAAAGGACTTTTATCTATAATTGGTAAATTGCAGGTTAATTGGTAAATCAGCAGATTTTAGCAGCTGTATTACCGCCTGCAGGTCATCTTTGTTTTTTCCCGTTACCCGTACAGTATCCCCTTGAATCGAAGCCTGAACCTTAATCTTTGCATTCTTAATGGTGGTGGTAATTAGCTTTGCCTGATCCTTGTCAATACCTTGCTGCAATTTAATCACCTGCTTTGCCCTTCCCCCTAGGGCATGTTCGATTTTACCATAATCCAGTGCCTTAAGAGAAAGATTTCGCTTGGTCATCTTGGTCTGAAAGATGTCGACTACATTTTTAAGCTTAAAATCATCCTCTGCGTTAATGATAACTTCCTCATTTTTTCTTTCTATTTCTGTGTTGGTATCCTTCAGGTCGAATCGTTGGGAAATCTCCTTTGCAGTCTGATTAACTGCGTTATCCACCTCCATTAAATCAATCTTTGATACAATATCAAAGGAACAATCCTTAGCCATTAAAAAGCACTCCCTTCTAAAAGATTACTCTCTTATTATATCCGTTTTAGGACAATTCTGTCCATAATTTGCTAAATTTATTAGAAGAAGAGTCAAATTATCATTCTAGGCAGAATAATTGCTGGCAGTGCTTTTTATCGTATTAATCAAGGATTGAAAGGTAAATATATAGATAGTAATTTCTATTCGACAAACATTGTCGAAACAGACGTAAAATGTTGAAATCTGAGTATTTCCAAGGAAATCATTTTAACCGTAAATATTTCCCCACTGAAAAGTTCTTTTTCCCATGGAAAATATTTGTTAGAATAGTCCTTGGATAGTTAACTGTTTTGAAATATGGGTAATGATATAAAGAGGTGAAATAATTGAGATTACAAAAATTCTTAGCCTTGGGCGGTATTGCCTCCAGAAGGGGTGCCGAGGGCTTAATTGCAGAAGGAAAGGTTCAAGTAAACGGAAGGGTCGTAACAGAAATGGGCTTTCAGGTCGATCCTGAGAGGGACACCGTTACCTATGAAAACAAGCAGGTAAAGATTGAGCAAACCCTGGTGTATGTCTTGATGAATAAGCCCACTGGCTATGTAACAACGGTTCAGGATCAGTTTAACCGTCGAAAGGTAACGGACCTTGTGAAGGTACCTCAGCGAATCTTTCCAGTGGGAAGATTGGATTACAACACATCAGGCCTATTGCTGTTGACAAATGATGGGGAGTTAACCTATCGATTAACCCATCCTAAGTTTAAGGTGGAAAAGGTTTATTCAGCCCTTATTAAAGGAGACCCTACTCAGGAAGCCCTGGCCTCCTTTGAAAGGGGCCTTGCCATAGAGGACTATGTTACTTCACCGGCGAAGATTAAGGTCCTTTCCAGAGGAGCCAGCAGTCGTGTAGCGATAACAATTAGGGAGGGACGAAATCGCCAGGTAAGAAAAATGTGCGATGCCATTGGTCATCCTGTTATTGAACTGAAACGAATCAAACTGGGAAAATTGACTCTGGGAAATTTAAAGGAAGGGCAATGGCGTTTTTTGACTCAAGGGGAGATCGAATATCTAAAAAAATTGTAACAATTTCTAAATGCCTGTAATAGTCCCATCTCATGCCAAAGACTCCTTTGTATTAAAAATTAAAAACATGTATAATATACTTGGAAAGATTTGAAAGGTTGTGATTTGTTGATTGAAATGAAAAGGGCCCTGACCCCTGAGCTTCCTTTAATTGATTTGCTCTGTAGAGAAGAAGGATTAGCGTTGCCGCAAAGACCAACAGATTCAGCTTTTTTTATGCTTATAAAGGATGGCAATATTCCCCTGGGCTTTTCCATGGTATCCGTCGACACTCCCCACGCTGCCCATATTTCCTATCTATACATAAAGCGCTCCGAGAGGGGCTTAGGACTTGGAGACGGTCTTTTAAGAGCATCATTAAATTTGTTGGATTTAATGGGAATTTCACAAGTACTTCTGGAGGGTCATGAAGCCCTTACGGGTTTCTTAGCCCATGAAGGGCTTAAGCCCATACTAGAGGGAGACAAGACCCTTTATTATTGTGCCCCAAGGGAGTTTTTCAGTCGGAAATGCAAAGGTAGTGAAAGACAATGAATACTGCTATTACGTGGGGAACAAACCTTGTTAAAACCCTATTGGAAAAACGAATTACCGTGGATTCGGTCGTGGTTGATGCAACCATGGGAAATGGCCACGATACTCTTTTTCTGGCCCAGTTGGTGGGATCAAAGGGAAGGGTCTACAGCTTTGATATTCAAGAAGCTGCCCTTAACATGACATCTGAGCGATTACAGGAAGCAAGCCCTGACCTTGAGAACCATGTCACTTTAATCCATGACAGTCATGAAAAGGTTCTATCTTATGTGCTGGAGCCAATTGATGCAGCCATGTTTAATCTGGGGTATCTTCCTGGGGGCGACCATCAGATTGTCACCAGAGAAAAAACCAGTATCAATGCCCTAAAAGGAGTTTTGCAGCTGCTGAAAAAGGGTGGCCTCGTTACTCTAATGATTTATTATGGACACCAGGGGGGGATTAAGGAAAAGGATGCCCTTTTGAATTTTGTATCAGCCTTGCCCGCCAAGGATTATATTGTCATTAAAAATGAATATATCAATCGAAGTAATGATCCGCCGATTATTGTGATGATTGAAAAGAAATAAGCGCTATACCTCGAAAGTAAATTAATACCATAATAAAATAAAAAAATGTATGGCAAAATTAGGAGGTAATATGATGGCTAAAATTAAGATTACGGAAACAGTATTCAGAGATGCTCATCAATCCCTTTTAGCAACGCGAATGAGTACAGAGGAAATGCTACCCATTGCTGAAAAAATGGACAGTGTAGGATATCATTCCATGGAGGTGTGGGGAGGCGCAACCTTTGATTCCTGTTTGCGTTTTCTCAACGAGGACCCCTGGGAAAGACTCCGTAAGCTTCGAAAGCAAATCAAGAATACTAAGCTTCAAATGCTGCTTCGGGGACAAAATTTATTGGGCTATAAGCACTATGCCGATGATGTGGTCACAGAGTTCATCAAAAAATCCATTGCCAATGGTATTGATATTATAAGAATTTTTGATGCCCTAAATGACGTAAGGAATCTGGAGACTTCCCTAAAGGCGATCAACGAGGCCGGTGGCCATGCTCAATGTGCCATGTCCTATACGATCAGCCCAATTCACAATATCCCATATTATGTAGCCAAGGCCAAGGAGATGGAAGACCTGGGGGCAGACTCCATCTGTATTAAAGACATGTCTGGAATTTTAACTCCTTACGTTGCTTATGATTTAGTGACAGAATTGAAAAAAGCCGTCAAGCTGCCCATTCAGCTCCACACCCATTACAGCTCTGGAGTAGCCTCAATGACCTACTTGAAGGCCATTGAAGCAGGGGTAGACATTATTGATACAGCCATTTCACCCCTGGCCATGGGAACTTCTCAGCCTCCAACAGAGGCAATGGTTGCCTCCCTGGAGGGGACTGAGTATGATACTGGAATTGAGCTAGGGACCCTCAATGAGATCACAGAATACTTCAAGCCCTTACGGGATAAATACCTGGAGACTGGGCTAATCAACCCCAAGGTCTTGGGAGTAGACATCAATACTCTGGTATCCCAAATTCCAGGAGGTATGTTGTCAAATTTAATTTCCCAGCTTAAGCAGCAAAATAAGCTGGATAAGCTAGATGAGGTTATGGCCGAGGTACCTAGGGTTCGTGAGGACCTAGGCTATCCGCCCCTGGTTACCCCCATGAGTCAGATGGTAGGAACCCAGGCTGTCTTTAACGTGATCATCGGTGAACGATATAAAATGGTCCCTAAGGAGGTTAAGGATTACGTCCGTGGTCAATATGGTCAGACCTCGGCCCCTATATCTAATGAAATAAAAGAAAAAATCATTGGAAAGGAAGAGGTTATCACGACTCGACCTGCCGATCTAATTCCTCCTCAGCTAGTGGCCTTTAAACAGGAGATGAAGGAATATCTTGAGCAGGAGGAGGATGTACTTTCCTATGCCCTTTTCCCTCAGGTTGCCATGACCTTCTTTAAAAGGCGATGGGAGGAAAAGTATAAGATTGAAGGAACCCTATATAATGAGCTGGACAAAACCCATCCTGTATAAATGTAAATAACTACTATAAAAAGCCCCTAGCTTCGAGGCGCCTTAAGAAAATCCATGGAGTTATCCATCGTTCCTTCAGGCCCAAGGAAATAGGGGCTTTTCATAGGAATAGGTCTTCCACAATAGGGAACAATTATGTACAATGAAGATGAACATAAATTTTATAGGGCCGATTACTGCAATAGCTTTTTACTGCAGCTGTCGTGTGGCGTGGAATCACTTGATTACATTTTAAACAGATCCAATCCCGCTTCTTAATATATTCCTCACTGATGGTGACCTTTAGATTATCGTGTTTTTTCCAGCTTTTCCATCCGGTTTTGCAGAGCACACTCCTTTTTTCAAAATCTGCATAAACCCATTTTAGAATTCGGTGAAAATGAAAAGGGTACTTTGTATAGGCAATAAAATCCTTCGGAAGTCCCAATTTAATTGCGTAGTCATCAAAGCTTTTTTCTATGGCTGATTGCAGGGGATCACCAATCTTTGTGTTTATAAATTGATATTGCTCCTGTTTCAGCCACTTGTTGAGGGATTCAAACATATACCCCCTACAGACCTCAACCCTTTCATCCTTAGTTACTTTTAGCTCGTTAAAAAGCTTTTTGACAATCTCAACGACATAATCTATATATTCCTTACTTTGAAAATGAATCCCTTGATAAAACCGTAAGGGAATCACATCATAACAATATTCATTGGTCTCAACCCGATAGGCGCCGATAATGGTACCGCCCAGCAGGCTGCCGCTTCCAGCATCATCTATTTGTATCAATTCATCACCTCATTTTAGTTTACTAAGACATATTATTCACCTAAGGAATCGCTTCTATGAATTTTGAATTAAGAAAGGAGTAATTTAATGCGAATACTGATTACTAACGATGATGGCATCTTAGCAGAGGGAATCTATACACTGGCTAAAAAAATCCACGCGATAAAAGAGGTAATTGTTGCTGCCCCAAATCGGGAGCAAAGTGCCAAGGGTCATTCTATTACCCTCCATAGGCCCCTTCGAGTAAAGCCTGTAAAATTTTTTGATACCCCTATCGAAGCCTATGAAATAGATGGTACACCAGCTGATTGTGTAAAGCTGTCCGTTGATGTCATCTTAAAGGATCGTAGACCTGATCTGGTCATTTCGGGAATTAACAATGGCCCTAATCTAGGAACCGACGTTATTTACTCTGGAACAGTATCGGCTGCCGTAGAGGCGGCGGTTTTAGGTATTCCTTCTATAGCTGTCTCAATGGCCTCTTCAAAAATCGACACCTTTCAGGATGCCGCAGACTTTATCTGCAAGTTTCACACCCGTATACTTCAAATAAAGGAATCAAGGATAGGGATTTTTAATGTGAATTTTCCCACCTGTCGAAAGGAGTCAATAAAAGGCGTAAAAATCACCACCCTGGGGATTAGAAGATACGATAATGTCTTTACGGAAGGAAAGGATCCCAGGGGGAATTCCTATTATTGGATTTCTGGCACACCTTTGGATTTGGAGCAACAAGAAACAAGTGACATTCTAGCTATTCAAGACAAATACATCTCTATTACCCCCATCCATTTTGATCTAACCGACTATAAAGCCCATGAAGGACTAAAAAACTGGAACATAGAGCTTTAATATTCGGAAAATTATTTCTTTGGAATATTGTAGTGGTTTCTAAGAAATTTGCAAATAAATGAATGCATTCTTGCATAATTTAAAATCATCTAATTAATTATGAAATAAAAATTGCATAATCCCCCTAAATCTGTTATGCTTTTGTTAAGCGATTAAATTTATTAAGGTTGAAGGGAGATGTTAGTGTTGGGCATCAAAAAGGCTGAAAAGACCTTAAGGGTGAAGGAGGAATGGTGTAAGGGCTGTGGCATCTGTGTAGCATTTTGTCCTAAGCAGGTACTAGAAATGAAAAACGAGAAGGTCGCTATTGTTCATATCGATAAATGTATAAAATGCGGACTTTGTGAGCTACGCTGTCCAGACTATGCAATTTATTTGGAGGGAAAAAAAGATGAGTAAAAGAGTGGTAAAATTAATGCAGGGTAACGAAGCCTGTGTGGAGGGAGCCCTTGCTGCTGGTTTAGAATTTTATGCAGGTTATCCAATCACCCCTTCCACAGAAATTGCAGAACTATGTGCTCAAAAACTTCCTGTAATTGGCGGTAAATTTATCCAAATGGAGGATGAAATTGCCGGAATGGCTGCGATTATCGGAGGCTCCCTGGCGGGACTTAAATCCATGACTGCCACCAGTGGTCCAGGATTCTCCTTAAAGCAAGAGAATATTGGGTACGCCGCCTTGGCAGAGGTGCCCTGTGTCGTTGTGGACGTTCAACGGGCAGGCCCCAGTACCGGTTTACCAACCTCACCCTCTCAAGGGGATATCATGCAGGCAAGATGGGGAACCCATGGAGATCATCCGGTAATTGCCCTATCACCCACATCAGTTCGAGAGACCTTTGACTTAACAATTACTGCCTTTAATTTATCGGAAAAATATCGTACTCCAGTATTTTTAATGCTGGATGAAATCGTAGGCCATATGAGAGAGAAAATTGAAATACCCACTGCAGAAGAAATTGAAGTCTTTAACAGAATTAAGCCTGAAATTGGCGACGAAGACTATATGGCCTATCGAGTTAATGAAAATGAAATCGTAGCCCCTATGGCAGCCTTTGGTGAAGGCTTCCACTTTCATGTAACAGGCTTGATGCATGATGAATTTGGTTTTCCTTCCAATGATTCAAAAACTGCTGACAAATTACTTAGACGAATTATGAATAAGATTAGTGATAATGTAGAGGACATTGTTCGCTATGAAATGGAATATATGGAGGATGCGGAATTTTTTGTTTTAGCCTATGGAGGAACCTATCGTTCTGCAAAAAGCGCAGTTAAAGAGGCCAGAGCTGCGGGAATTAAGGTAGGCTTGTTCAAAGCCATTACTATTTGGCCCTTCCCAGAGAAGCAAATTAGGGAGCTGGCTGAAAAAATGGATCGTATTATTGTTCCTGAGCTAAACCTAGGACAATATGCACTAGAGGTTGAAAGGGTTGCAGCTGGTAGGGCTAAGGTTATTCCCCTTGGGAAAGTAAACGGAGAGGCCATGTCTCCTAGGGAAATATTAGCGATGATTAGGGAGGTATCTATAGGATGAGTAGCGAATTAATACAAAATAACTTTAGAATGGATAGATTACCCCATATTTGGTGTCCTGGCTGTGGTCATGGGATCGTAATGAAGGCCCTGGCCCAGGCAATCGAAAATCTTGGCTATGATAAGAAGAAGGTCTGTATTATATCGGGAATCGGCTGCTCATCCAGAGCTCCAGGATATATGGATTTTAATACCCTTCACACTACCCATGGCAGGGCTCTGGCCTTTGCTACCGGTGTAAAGATGGCAAATCCAGAACTAAAGGTCATTGTTGTTACAGGGGATGGAGATTGCTCTGCCATAGGAGGGAATCATTTGATCCATACCGCCAGAAGAAACATTGACATCACCACAATTGTGTTTAATAATAATATCTATGGAATGACAGGCGGGCAATATTCTCCTACCACCCCCACAACAGAATTCGGAACCACTGCTCCCTTTGGAAACATTGATAAGGCCTTTGACATATGCAGGTTAGTGGATGCAGCTGGGGCCACTTACGTAGCCAGGGGTACCGTCTACCATGCGGCTCCACTTACAAAGCTGATTGAAAAGGCCATACTGAATAAGGGCTTTTCCCTAGTAGACAGTATTAGTATCTGTCCTACTTACTATGGAAGAAAAAATAAAAAAGGATCTGCTGTCAATATGATGAATTATTTAAAGGAGCAGGCAGTGGATGTTAAGGCGGCAGAAAAGCTGTCAGTAGAGGAAAAGGCAGGCAAAATCATCATTGGTGAATTTAAAAATATCCAAGAGCCAGAGTACACTGATGAATACATGAAAATCATAAATCGATTTAAAAAGGAGAGATAATATGATGAACCAACATGAAATAAGACTAAGTGGCTCTGGAGGGCAAGGTTTAATTCTTGGGGGAATCATATTGGCTGAGGCTGCCATACTGGATGGGAATAATGCAATCCAATCCCAATCCTATGGTCCTGAAGCCCGAGGTGGAGCCAGTAAGGCTGAAGTCATTATCAGCCAGGAGGAAATTTTATATCCTAAGGTGGAGAAGCCAGCTCTGCTCCTGGCCTTAACAGAGGTGGCCTACAAAAAATATATCCATAGTCTAAGGGATGATGGCGTATTGGTGGTTGATTCTAATGTAACTATTTCAGATGAAAGGGTTCCTTACGAAATTATTCAAGTGCCTATTTTAGCCACAGCTTCAGAAGAAATTGGAAAGAGTATGGTGGCCAATATCGTTGCCCTTGGTCTTATTCAGGAATTAACCCAGGTCGTCACAAAGGAATCCCTGGAAACAGCTGTTTTAAATCGGGTTCCCAAGGGTACAGAGGAATTAAATAGAAACGCGTTAAAGGCGGGCTATGCCCTAGGTGCAGTTAAACCAATGGAATGCTAGCCTCCAAATAAGAAATAAAATTTAGGATGGTGCTTATGATTGACGAGAAGAAGGATCTAATTGTACAAATTCAAAAAAGCTTTTCTAAATTAAGTAAGGGACAAAAGCTAATTGCTCAATTCATCATTGACAATTATGACAAAGCTGCCTTTATGACAGCCTCTAAGCTGGGCACAAAGGTAGGTGTCAGCGAATCGACAGTTGTACGCTTTGCCAATGCCCTGGGCTTTGATGGATACCCAGAGCTGCAGCGAGCACTTCAAGAAATTATTAAGACAAAGCTGACAACGGTACAGCGGGTTGAAATGTCTAATGAGTATACCAACGAAGGGGCATTACTAAAAAAGGTATTAAAGTCTGACATGGAAAATATTCGTTCTACCTTAGAGAACATGGATTATGAATTATTTCAAGCTGTAGTTGACCAAATCTTTAAAGCTGATAAAATATACATTGTGGGCCTAAGAAGCTCCACTGCCCTGGCAGATTATTTTGGCTTTTATCTAAACCTTATTTTAGATAACGTTAAGGTTGTAAGCTATGGTATTAGTGACATATTTGAGCAAATGTTAAGAATCTCAAAGAATGATTTAGTCATTGGAATCAGTTATCCCCGATATTCCAATAGAACCATTGAGGTCATCAAATACGCAAGAGAAGAGGGTGCTCCCATAATTAGTATCACTGACAGTTTACTTTCACCCATTGCCGGTTTATCTGATTACTGCTTGACTGCCAAAAGTAATATGGTATCCTTCGTGGATTCCCTTGTGGCTCCCTTAAGCTTAATCAATGCTTTGATCGTGGCCGTTGGAATGCGGGAGAAGGATGAAATCAGAGGCTATTTCAAAAAGCTGGAGAATATTTGGTACAAATATAATATCTACGATAATAAAAATCAATCATAGATTATCCTTGCTTCTTCTCGAATATAAAATAAAACTATAAAACAATTTAAGCGGCCCTAGGGCCGCTTAAATTGTTAAAAAATAAATTTAGATAATCATATTAAATTCTTTTTTAGGATAATTATTGTTACCTAGCAGACATACTAAGGGAAAAAACATAAGGGGTGAATACCTTGAAGAAATTATATATTGTTCGCCATGGAGAAACCAATTGGAATAAAGAGGGGAGAACCCAGGGAAGAAGCGATTCACAATTAACGGCCCAGGGCTTATGCCAGGCAAGGGGCCTCGCAAGGGCATTAGAAAAAGAAGGAATTGAAGCTATCTACAGCAGTACCCTAAAACGGGCAGCTTCCACAGCCATGGTCATTGGCCAGGCCTTGAATATACCTATATATAATTCCGATGAGCTAGTGGAAATAGGCTTTGGTCAGTGGGAAGGCCTTACATTACAGGAAATACAGGCTCAATTTCCCAATCAGTTGAAAGGCTGGCATCAAGCTCCCCATAGGGCTTCCATACCAGGGGGGGAAGGAATCTCTATGGCCCAAAAAAGGATCAAGCTGTATATTGATTATCTCATAAAAAATTGTAATTTGGAGAGGGTTTTAATTGTAAGCCATGGTACCATCATTAAACTATATCTAATGGCATTGTTAGAGATGAATTTATCCCAATTCTATAAGCTCAAACAAAATAATTGTGCCATTAATGTCATTGAATTTAAAAGGAGAGGCCCTGTATTGATAAAGTATAATGATACGGCCTATAGGGAAATAATGTTAGAGGATGAAGAAAATGGACAATAATAAGGTTATCGTTATTGGTGCCGGAGCCGCCGGCTCAATGGCTGCCATTGTTGCAGCAGCGTCAGGAAAGTCTGTTATCTTGCTGGAAAAAAACAGCCAGCTAGGCAGAAAACTCAGTATCACCGGAGGTGGTCGTTGTAATGTAACCAATCATAATGGGCCTGAGATGATGATTCAAAATATCGTTACCAACGGTCGCTTTTTATATAGTGCCCTTAACACCTTCGACAGCGGTCACCTAATGAAATTTTTTAAAAGCCTGGGAGTTCCCCTTAGAGTAGAGGAGGAGGGCAGGGTTTTCCCAAAAAGTAACCAATCGGGGGATATTATTAACGCCTTCCACCAACAATTAAAAGTAAAGGGAGTAAGGATCCAATATCACACCTTAGTTAAGTCACTGGTTGTGGAAGCGGGACGGGTAAGAGGCGTATTAGTAGGGGATGGAGAAATGCTAGAGGCAAGCTCAGTTATTTTAGCCACCGGAGGCCTATCCTATCCTGCCACAGGTAGCACAGGTGATGGCTTTAAAATGGCCCAAACACTGGGTCATACCATTGTTCCTCCCATGGCAGCCTTGGTTCCCATTGAACTGAAAGAATTCTGGGTGAAGGAACTAATGGGGATTTCCTTTGAAGAGGTTAGGCTTTGGACTACGCTGAAAAAAAACAAAGGAGTTGAGGTAAAGGGTTCCTTAATCTTTACCCACTTTGGAATTTCTGGTCCAGCGGTCCTTAAGCTCTCCTCTCATATTAATCGTGCCGTTGAAAAGGGCTCAGTTACCCTGAAAATCGATTTCTTACCAAAGCTTCCTATTGATAAATTAGTGGATTTTTTAATTGAAGCTGGTAAAAATAAAGGTAATAGGCAATTGATGGGTGTGCTCTCTGAATTACTGCCGAGGGCCTTTGCCATAAAACTTCTAGAAATTTTAAAATTAGACAGGGAATTACCCTTAAATCAATTAGGCAAGGCAGACAGAATCCGGCTTATAGACGCCCTAAAGGGGCTTTCCTTTACGGTCAAACAGCTTCGGAGCATTAAGGAAGCTATTATCACTGCCGGTGGAGTCCATGTAAAGGAAATTAATCCTAAGACCATGGAGTCAAAGCTGATTAAAGGACTATATTTTGCAGGTGAGATGATAGATGTTGATGCCTTAACAGGAGGATACAACCTACAGATTGCCTTTTCTACAGGCTATTTAGCTGGTACCAATACTTAATGATAGGAGGAAATACAATGGCGTGTCAATTTATTAAGAAGCTGGAAAAGACACTATTAGTATCTATGGTGGTACTTCTTTTGGGGGTAATCCTTACCAATGGGTATATTTATTATAATAATCAGCTAAGGCAGGCTTCCATCGATAAAGGGGCGCCCTTTAACCTACAACAGCTTATCAATCAAAGTGATACCATTACCATTAAAGTTGCTGCTGCTGCTGACAGCAGCGTTGATATTTTTCTTAATGGTGAATCTGTTACCACCCTTTTTGATCAGGAGGAAATCACCCTGACCGTTAAAGACCATGACTTGATTCAGGCCAGGGGCAATGGTGCCAATACCGAAGCATTCATCACCGGAGGAGACAATCTAAAAAAAGCTTATTTTAAAGATCAATATGTATTAGCAGATAAGTTGACAACAATTGCTTTGATTCGTCTCCTATGACTTGAGTAAATTTATAAACTAGGTTATAATTTGTATAGCAATATTTCTTTCAGATTGATTATTTAAAAAAAGACTTCAAACCAAATCTGTGTTTGAAAAGCCACCATGGATTGGTGGTTTATTATTGTTCGTAGGGGGTATTTGATGAAGGCAGTACAAATTGCAATTGATGGACCCGCCGGGGCTGGGAAGAGTACCATTGCAAAGATCATTGCAAGGACCTTAGGGTTTACCTATATTGATACCGGTGCTATGTATCGAGCCCTTACCCTGGAGGTGCTTACAAGGGAGATTTCTATTGATGAAGTAGGTGAAATTATTAAAATTGCACTAACCACTGAAATTCAGTTTGTCAATGGCAATGTGATCTTAAATGGTGTCAATGTAAATGAAGCCGTAAGGGGAAGTCAGGTTAATCAATATGTTTCCCATGTGGCTCAGATTCCTGAGGTCAGAGATCGTTTAGTGGACATACAAAGAAAAATAGCTGCCCAAGATAATGTGGTCATGGATGGCCGAGATATTGGGACCAACGTTCTACCTGAGGCAACCTTAAAAATCTTTTTAACTGCCTCCGTTGAGGAGCGGGCCCAAAGGAGATTTCGAGAACTTAAACAGCAAAATCCAGACATTAGCTTAGACGAAATTAAAAATCAAATTATCAGTCGTGATAAAATGGATTCTGAACGGACAGCCTCTCCCTTAATAAAGGCCCATGATGCCATTGAAATAGATACCACTGGCCTATCAATCCAAGAGGTTTCTCAATTAATCGTTACCTATTTCAATCAACAAAAATAGGACTTATTTTCTTCTATATTATTACAAATAAAATATTTTAAATGGAGGCAGGATTTTAGAATGATTTATCGAATTTTTATAAGTCGTCTATTGTGTTATTCTGTCAACTATACTGTGGGAGGTTCCTATGAAGGTTATTTTAGCTGAATATTCGGGCTTCTGCTTTGGGGTTAAAAAAGCCATTGATAGGGCCTTTAATGAAGTAAAGCTGAATAAAGAAGAACAACCAATTTATTCCCTGGGGCCCTTAATTCATAATCCCCAGGTTGTGGCAAAGCTGGCTGAATCAGGGGTTAAGGTAGTAGACAACCTTGACGAAATCAAAGAAAAGGGTAATATTATTATCAGAAGCCATGGTGTATCTGAAGAAATCTATGGAGCTGCCAAAAAAAAAGCTTCTAAAATAATTAATACCACCTGTCCCTTCGTCAGAAGAATACAAGATATCGTAAAGGAGCACCATCAAAAAGGATACAAAATAGCTATTATAGGTAACCCCAATCACCCAGAGGTCATTGGGATTAATGGCTGGTGTAATAATGAGGGAATGATCATTAAGGAAAAAGAGGACGTTGAAAAAATTCCTATTGATAGCCCCCTTTGTGTGGTGGTGCAGACGACCATGGCAATTCCTCTTTACCATGAATTAACTCAGCTTATCAATAGCAGGGTTAAGGATAAAGAAATAAAAATATACAATACCATATGCCATGCAACCCAGGAACGACAAAATGCGGTTAAATCCTTGGCTAAGGAAGTAGATGCGATGATCGTAGTAGGAGGCTATCATAGTTCCAATACCCAAAAGCTGGTTGCTATTTCTAAGGTTGAAAGACCCGATACTACCTTCCATGTGGAGACCGCTGAGGAGCTAGATTTAGATCAGCTCAAGAAGTTTGAGATATTGGGAGTAACTGCCGGGGCTTCAACCCCACCTTGGATCATTGACGCAGTAGTAAAGCGGCTGAATTCCTTAGAATAAAATCTCCCCCTGGGGGATTTAAAATAGGAGAAGTTAATTTTCCGTCAGCATCAATCTAAAAAAACATCTTTGCACTATTAAAGATCAAATATCGGGAGGTATCGTAATGAGTAATGAGATGCAAAACTTTATGGACGAAATTGAAAAATCTATGGTGAGATTACATAGAGGAGACATTGTAACGGGAAAGGTAATTAACGTTACGGATAATGAGATTATGGTCAACGTTGGTTATAAATCCGATGGAATTATCCCTAAGGAAGAAATTACAAACGACCATACAATTAATCCTAGATCTATTGTTTCAATAGGTGATGAAATCAAGGTTTATGTTATCAAAGTAGATGATGGAGAGGGAAATGTCCTATTATCTAAAAAGAGAGTAGATATTCAAAAGGGCTGGGATGATTTAGAAAAAATTAAAGATAGTGAAGCTCTTTTAGAAACGAAAATTATTGAGGTTGTAAAGGGTGGTGTTATTTCCCTATCCAGAGGAATCAGATGTTTCATTCCTGCAAGCCAAGTTTCTGATACCTATGTAGAAAACCTATCCAGCTTCTTAGGAAAGACCTTCAATACAAAAATTATTGAAATTGATAAAAGAAGAAACAAAGTTGTACTATCTAGAAAAACCGTAATCAAGCAAGAAAAAGAGGAATTAAAGAAGGAAATCTTTGCAAAGCTTGAAAAGGGACAACGAATTAAAGGCGAAGTAAAAAACATTGCTGATTTTGGTGCCTTCATTGACATCGGTGGCATCGATGGCCTCATTCATATTTCCGATTTATCCTGGAATCGAGTTAAACATCCAAGTGAATTATTAAAGATTGGCGACCACGTTGAAGTAGAAGTCTTGGACCTTGATAAGGAAAAAGAAAAGATTTCCCTTGGCCTAAAGCAAACTCAACCTCATCCATGGCAGGTGGCTGGTGAAAAATATCAAGCTGGTGATATTGTAGAGGGTAAGGTTGTTAGAATGCTTGATTATGGTGCCTTTGTTGAGCTTGAGCACGGCGTTGACGGTTTAGTTCACATCTCCGAAATCAGTGATAAGTATGTAACAAAGCCATCCCAAGAGCTTGAGCTTGGACAGGTGGTACAGGCAAAAGTCTTAGATATAAACATTGAACAAAAAAGAATCAGCTTAAGTATTGCCGCAGCCAATAAGCCAGAGGTTGAAGAAGAAGCTGAGTATATAGATGAAGAGCCACCGGTGACAATTGGTGACGTAGTAAATTCCGTTAGTGATGAAAATAAAGAGTCCTAGACTCTTTATTTTTTCAACATTAAGAAGCTTACATATTTATACATTTACGCCAATCAATAGAACAATTCATGTACTATCTTCTTATAAAAGGGGGGAACATAATGGAAGGCTATGAAATTTTCATTGGTAAAATTTATAAAAAGACTGGTATTGACCTGGCAAGCTATAAGGAACGCCAAATGAAAAGACGAATTGAATCCCTTATTGCCCGAAACAATTATCATTCCTATGAAAGCTATTTTGAAGCCCTATGTAAGGATAACCGCCTATATGAAGAATTTATTAATTACTTAACCATTAATGTATCTGAATTCTACCGTAATCCTCAGCAATGGGAGGCCCTAGAGAAAGAAATTCTGCCTGAGTTATTAAAACGGAAAACAAAGCTAAAGATATGGAGCGCTGCCTGTTCCACAGGGGAAGAGCCTTACTCCCTTACAATGCTATTGACAAAATTCTTTCCGCTAAAGGATATTAAAATTCATGCTACAGACATAGATATGGGTGCCATTGCTAAGGCTAAGCTGGGGATCTATTCACCAAAGAGTCTGGAGAATTTGCCTAGGGATTTTGTAAATACCTTTTTTACTAGAGTAAATGATCAGTACCAAATTAAGGATATCATTAAAGATCAGGTATCTTTCCATCAGCATAATTTACTTTCAGATAGTTACCCGAGTGGATGCGATTTAATTATTTGCCGGAATGTAATGATTTATTTTACAGAAGAAACTAAGGGAACCATGTATCATAAGTTTCACGATGCCCTAGACCCTAATGGAATTCTGTTTGTGGGAAGCACTGAGCAAATCATTTTGCCCCATCGCTATCGACTAACACCTGTTAAAACCTTTTTCTATAAAAAAATAGGATCTTAAATTTTAGAAGGGAGGCTATACAGTGGAGAACAAAGAAATTATTCAACTTTTGTCAGAAGCATCAGGAGTTTCAGGCCATGAAGCTGAAGTTTCCAAGCTAATTCAAAGGGCCTTTGGGGAATTTTGTGATGAAGTAAAAGTAGATTCCCTAGGAAATGTCACGGGTATCAAAAAAGGACAACCCAATAGCGGTAAAATCATGCTGGCTGCCCACATGGATGAAATTGGTCTTATGGTAAAGGATATCGACGAAAAGGGCTTTGTCCGTTTCACCAATATCGGTGGCGTTGACCAAAGAACCCTACCCTGCCAAGAGGTACTCATCCATGGAAAAGAACCAGTCTATGGTATTATCGGCGTAAAACCTCCTCATCTGACAGATGAGGCAGAAAGAAGTAAAGCATTAAAGATTGAAGAGCTAATGATTGACACAGGCTACAGCCAGGGGGAACTGACAGAAAAAATAACCATTGGTGATATCATCACCATAAAAAGGTCCCTCACGACCCTGAAGAATGACTGGATTTCTGGAAAAGCCTTAGACGATCGGGCCGGGGTTGCTGTCCTTTATGCCTGCATGAAGGAGCTTACGCATTTAAACCACCGGGCAGATATCTATTTTACCGCCACAGTTCAAGAGGAGGTTGGAACTAGAGGGGCCACCACAGCCACCTATGCCATAGGGCCTGATATTGGATTAGCCATAGATGTGGGCTTTGGTAGAACCCCCGAATTAAAGCAATACGATACTATTGAGTTGGAAAAGGGCCCCGCCATCACCATGGGCCCCAATATACATCCCGCCGTTTTTCAGGGATTAAAAACTGCTGCTAAGGCAAATTATATTGATTATCAGGTTGAGGTTGCTCCTAGACACTCAGGTACAGATGCATGGCCTATGCAGGTTTCTCGTAGTGGAGTAGCTACAGGGGTTATATCCATTCCCCTTCGTTATATGCACACCTCCGTTGAAACCATAAGCTTATCTGATATTGAGAAGACCGGCAAGCTTCTTGCCTCCTTTATTGTCAGCTTAAATGATAAGGAAATGGAGGAATTTCTATGCTTTTAGAAAAACTAACTAATGCCATCGGGATTTCCGGTAACGAAAAAATTGTTAGAAATATGATTTTAGAGGAAATTAAGGACCATGTGAATGAGGTTAGGGTAGACCGTATGGGGAACGTAATTGCCTTCAAAAAGGGCTTACAATCCTCCCATCATGTGGCCTTGGCAGCCCATATGGATGAAGTAGGACTAATGGTTAAGGGAATCGACCCCAGCGGATTAGTTCGATTTACACCTATTGGGGGTGTTGACGCAAGGATTCTGGTATCAAAGCGTGTATTAATTGGAGCCCAAAATATTCCCGGTGTCATTGGGGCAAAGGCTATCCATATGCAAAGGCCAGACGAACGGACAAAGGCTTTAACAATAGATGATTTATATATAGACCTGGGCTGCCGAGATCAAAAGGATGCAGAAACCCATGTCTCCATAGGAGATTATATTGCCTTCGACAGCACCTACACTGAGTTTGGTAAAAATCGAATTAAGGCCAAGGCCTTGGATGACAGAGTGGGCTGCTATCTAATTATTGAATTGCTAAAACAGACCCATAATATTGATATGACAGCTATTTTTACAGTCCAGGAGGAAATCGGACTACGGGGTGCTGAGGTGGCAGCAAATCAGGTAGATGCTGAATTAGCCATCGTACTAGAGGGGACCACCTGCTCCGATGTATCAGACGTTGATCCCCACTTACAGGTTACTGAATTAGATAAGGGCCCTGCCATATCAATTATGGATAGAACCTCTATTTATCAACGTAAATGGCTAGATGCATTAATTCAAACTGCTGATGAAAACGAAATTCCCTGGCAATATCGTAAAACTGCCTTTGGAGGAAACGATGCGGGCAAGTTCCATTTAGCCAACACTGGAACACCTTGCGTTTCTATGGCTGTACCCTGCCGTTATATTCACTCACCAGTTTCAGTATTGAGCAAAGATGACGTAAATAATGCAAAGAAATTACTAGTTAAATATCTTGAAAAATTGGGTAAAGGAGGATTACTGTAATGTATTCAGTCGATAATGAACTACTCAAGGAATTGTGCAGCATCTATTCTCCCTCGGGAAATGAAGGAAGGGTGAGAGAGCTAATTCAAGATGAGATTAAGGACTTGGTTGACGAAATTTATACAGACTCCCTTGGTAACCTTATTGCCAGAAAAAAGGGCGATGGTAAAAAGCTTATGTTAGCAGGCCACATGGATCAGATTGGTCTGATGATTACCTTTATTGATGAAAAGGGCTTTTTACGATTTACCAACGTGGGTGGCATATCTCCCTCAATTTCCATAGCCCAACGGGTTATTTTTGAAAATGGGGTAATCGGTGTCATTGGTAGTGAACACCTAGAAAGCATCAAGGACTTAAAGCTTGAAAAGCTGTTCATAGATATTGGTGCTTCCTCCAGAGAAGAGGCTCAAGAACTGATATCTATTGGTGATGTGGCAGTTTATCACAGTGAATTCATTGTTGACAGTAAAAAGGTCTTAACTCCTGCCTTAGATGATCGGATTGGCTGTTTCATTATGATTGAAGCCCTAAAGCATATGAAGGAAAATAAGCACGACCTGTATTTTGTTTTCACCACCCAAGAAGAACTAGGACTCAGGGGAGCGAAAACTGCTGCCTATGGTGTTGACCCTGATTTTGGTATTGCCTTTGACGTAACTGCAACGGGAGATACCCCTAAGGCAAAAACCATGGCCGTTAAGCTTGGGGCAGGCCCCGCCATTAAGGTAAAGGACAATTCAATTATCTGTCATCCTCAAATTAAGGGCTACATGGTTGAACAAGCAAAGCAAAATAATATTCCCTATCAGCTTGAGGTCCTTGAGTATGGGGGAACTGATTCAGGAGCGATTCACCTCACCAAGGCCGGTGTTCCATCAGGGGTGTTGTCGATTCCTACACGATACATTCACAGCACCTGCGAGATGACTTATTTAAGTGATATTGTTAATTCTGTGGAATTGACCATTAAACTGCTGGAAAATGAAATAGAATAGAAATAAAGTACCCCTGGATTTTGGAACAACCATAAGACAGGGGTTTTTTCATCAGAGAGAGATTATGGAATAATCTCTCTTATTTTGTCACAACATCCTCTGGTCAGTCTAATTATTGCTGATTTTGATTGAATTTGTATGACGAAAGTCCCATTTCCTAATAGGAAAAACTAGGATTCATATCGAAACAGACAATAGGGGGTGTAGAAAATGAAAAATAATAACAAAATATACACAATGAAGGAGGCTGCAGAAATAACTGGGTTTCAGCCTCATGTAATTCGGTACTATGAAACAGAATTTCAATTAAAGATTCCTCGTAATGAATCAAACCGACGATATTTTACATATAAGGAGCTGGAAGAGCTGGAATTTATAAAGGGCCTTCAGGAAAAGGGATTAACTAATCCACAGATAAGACAGGTGTTAAAATCGCCAAAGGTTATATTGGAAGCAAAGGGAAAGCAAGAGGTGGCCGTAAGCCATGGTCCTAACACAGCTTCTAAGACCCTGGATGCCAATGGAGATGCTTGGATGAAGGAAGCAATCCAGTATATGCGAATGGAGCTATTGGACTCCTTAAAGGAGCTGGATTACCGAAGGGAGCTGGATGTTCTTTCTGAAAAAGTGGAAGAGCTTCGAAATCTATTGGAGAGTCAGGAAAAGGATGTCTTATTATGTGAGAATGCCAAGCTAAAGATGAAGGTCAAGGAAAAGTCCTATGAGGTGGCAGATTTAAAGGATCAGCTTAAACGAAAGGAAAATCAAAGTACAACCCTATTTGAGCGGCTTTTTTCCACTAAAAAGTCTAAACAAAAACTGGTTTAATTATATTTCAAAAAAATAGAGCTGGATTTGGTTTTTTGGGCGGATAGTCGAGACTGTCCGTCTTTTGCTTGCCCTAAATTCCTGGTAATATCTGATCATTAAGTTCAATTGGTATTTCAGCAAATTTACAATTGTATGTATTGAAAATTGAAGAATATCTTTACATATCATGATATAATAAAGATAGAATTTTTCTTCTTAAGAAAGCATTTGGAGTTGTAAGTGATCATGCCAGTTACATATAAAATTTATAAAAATTGCTGCTGGATTAAAACATGGACAAAACCCTACTTAAAGATTTATTGATATTGGCAATATTATTGAAATGAGAAAATTTGTAGTTTGGAGGAGTAAGTAGTGATTACATCAGAAGAAATCAAACGCAGACTATGGGATGGAGCAAACGAACTACGTGGTTCTATGGATGCAAGCCGTTATAAGGATTATATGCTTGGCTTGATGTTTTATAAGTTTTTAAGTGATAAGACTTTGGAAACATTCAAGGCAAGGGCCATTAAGGGGCAAGTTTCTGAAACTGAACTAGTTGAGGAGTATACTAAAGCAAGAGAAGAATATGGAGAAGAGTTAGACTCGATGATTCAAAGTGTGCTTGGCTACTATGTAATACCTAAATATCTTTACCAAACATGGCTGAAAGATATAAAATCAGGTAATTTTGAAGTTCAAAAAGTAACGGATAGTCTGAATTATTTTGAAAGAACCATTGCCATAGCTGGTGATTCAAATGATTTTAAAGGCCTATTTTCAAGTTCTGCCCTTGACTTAACTGATACTGCACTAGGTAGCAATCTTAATGAACGTAGCAAGAACATCAAAGCATTAATTTTGCTATTTGCCGATTTGAACATGGTAGCCTTACAAAAAGGTGATGTGCTTGGTGATGCCTACGAATACCTAATCGGACAATTTGCCATGGAATCTGGCAAAAAGGCGGGAGAGTTCTATACCCCAAGACAAGTCAGTGAAGTCATGGCACAAATCGTTGCAAAATCTTCAAACATTAAATCCATATACGACCCTACAGTCGGATCTGGCTCGTTACTTCTTACGGTTAAAAAACATTTAAGTGAAGCGGTTCAAAAGGATTTAAGCTACTATGGACAAGAAAAAAATACAGCGACATATAACTTAACACGTATGAACTTACTGCTTCATGGTGTTCGTCCTACAAAAATGACTATTAAAAATGGTGATACCCTATCACAGGACTGGCCAGATGATCCAGACCGCCCCAATGAAGGTGTATTATTTGATGCAGTGGTGATGAACCCGCCATACTCTGCGAAGAATTGGAATAAATCAGGATTGAAAGTTAGTGATCCACGTTTTGAAATTGCAGGCGTATTGCCGCCAGATTCAAAGGGGGATTTTGCTTTTCTATTGCATGGCCTATATCACCTAGGGCAAAACGGAACAATGGCCATTGTATTACCCCATGGTGTTCTCTTTCGTGGTTCTTCTGAGGGTGAAATTCGTAAAAGATTGTTGGATAAAAATCGCATTGATGCGATTATTGGATTGCCTAGCAACCTATTTACTAATACTGGTATTCCTGTGTGTATTCTTATTTTGAAAAAGAACAGAGCCGTTGGTGCTCCTGTCCTTCTGATTGATGCATCAAGGAGTTTTATCAAGGTCGGCAAGCAAAATGTACTACAAGAAAAAGATATTGCTAAAATTGTAGATACCTATGTAAACCGTGCGGAGATAAAGGGATATAGCCATTTAGCTACACTAGAAGATATCATCAAAAACCAATACAATATGAATATTCCAAGATACGTTGAAGCGGTTGAGGAAGAGATTCCTCAAGATGTAGATGGACATTTATATGGTGGTATTCCGCAGAAAAATATTGATGATTTAAAAATTCTACAAGCAGAAGTGGGAGATGTGCTAAATAGTGCCCTAATGCCTGTTCGTGATGGATACTCGGTACTAGTAAAATCAACAAGCGAATTGACGGCTACTATATTGAGCCACAGCCGTGTAGTCCAAAAGTCTAAGGATATTAAAGCAAAAGCAGAGGACTTCATTGCGAAATATTGGGATGCCTTACGCAAAATTGATAATGTATTAGACATAAATCCGTTGATGGAAGAAATGTTAATTCACATCAAGGAGATTTTGTCTGAGTTTGATTTTATTGATGTTTATGACGGTTATCAAATTGTTGCTGAGATTTGGAAGAACACTTTAACCCATGATACAGAGTTGATTGCAGAAAGTGATTTCTATACAGTAGGGCGAACTCGTGAGCCGAACATCGTAACAAAAGGCACTGGTAACAACAAACGGAAGGAACAAGATGGCTGGGTGGGGGCAATTGTTCCTAACGACTTGATTGCAAAACGGTTATACAGTAATGAACTTCAAGGGATAGAAAATAAAAAATCCCGTGTAGTCGAAATTGACACTGAGCTTGCTGAATTGGTAGAAGCTGCTAAAGTTGAGGACAGCGAAGAATATATGGCACTTTATGACGCTCTAAAGAAAAATGAAGATGATGAACCGCAAGATTCCTTTGAAAACAAAGCTGTTAAGGCAGAGTTGAAAAAAGCAGCTAAGGGAACTACTGAGTATAAATTACTGAAAAAAGTTGATCGTTTAATAGCTGAAAAGCCTGCTCTAGGTAAAGAAATAAAAGCTCAAGAGAAAGAGCTCAAAGAGGCTATTTACGAAAGGATTCTCCGATTGACGGACGAAGAAATCGATAAACTCGTTTTTGAAAAATGGTTCGGCACCACAGTATCCGATTTAGTGAATTTGATTGAAATACCGCTGAAAAAAGAACTTGAAACTTTAGAAATGTTAAACAAGCGTTATGCCAATACCCTATCTGAAATTGATGATGAGATTAATAAGCTAGAAGGTACCCTAGAAGCCTTGATGAGTGAATTGGTGGTGATGTAGATGGAAAAAAATGCTAAACTAGTACCGAAAAGACGATTCAAGGAGTTTCAAAATAGTGACGCTTGGGAACAGCGTGAGTTTGGTGAAATGGTTATAAGAAACTCTACAATGGCTGTTTGCAATAGCGGTTTGCCAAGTGTCGAGTATGAGGACATAGTTTCTGGACAAGGTGTTCTAAATAAAGATATTAGAGAGAAAGTGGCAGTCAAAACAGGTATAAGATTTGACCCTTATGATGTACTTTTCGGTAAGCTCCGTCCATACCTTAAAAATTGGTTTTTGCCTAGTTTTTCAGGCGTTGCAGTGGGTGACTTTTGGGTAATGAAGCCATCAGAAATAGACAGCCGGTATTTATATTACCTTATCCAAACGACGCCTTTTCAAGTAGCTGCTAATCAATCCACTGGTACAAAAATGCCACGTGCAGACTGGAGTCTGGTGTCAAAAACTTCATTTTATTTACCTAAGAATCAAGCTGAACAAGCGAGAATTGGACAGAGATTACAAGCCATTGATAACCTTATCACCCTTCATCAGCGTAAGTTAGAAAAGACAAAATCACTAAAAGCGGCATTTCTGTCAGAAATGTTTCCCTTTGAAGGACAGCATGAGCCAAAACGCCGATTTATAGGTTTTACTGGTGCTTGGGAACAGTGTAAGTTAGGTGAAGTGGTTGATGTATGTAGTGGACGAGATTATAAACAGCTCTCAGAAGGTGATATACCTGTCTATGGAACAGGGGGATATATGCTTAGTGTAAATGCTGCATTATCTTACGATAAAGATGCAATCGGAATTGGTAGAAAGGGCACGATTGATAAACCGTATATTCTGAATGCACCCTTTTGGACTGTAGACACCTTATTTTATGCGATTCCTAGAGCATGTTATAATTTGGATTTCGTTTATGGGATATTTCAAAATATTGATTGGAGACAAAAAGATGAATCAACTGGAGTCCCAAGCTTATCAAAGATTTCGATAAATTCTGTTGAAGTAAAAGCACCAAAATTTTCTGAGCAAAAGAATATTGGCTTATTTTTTAAAACAATCGACAACCTTATCACCCTTCATCAGCGTAAGTTAGAAAAACTACAAAATATTAAAAAAGCATACTTGAATGAAATGTTTATTTAGAGAGGAGCATAAGTCATGGGCAATAGACCAAAGGACGCATCTGAAAAAGCCTTTCAAGAGAACTTTGTCAGAGAACTAACGGAGTTCAAATGGGAAGCTCCTGATTTCCTTAATGGCAATAAGCATAAAGTTACAGTAGATGATTTAATTAAGCATTGGAGAGGCGAGCTTAATCGTATGAATGGGGACCAGCTTGAGGGAGTCCCCCTTACCGATGGAGAGTTCAAGCAAGTTATGGCAAAGGTTAATCAGATCAGCAACAGCTATGAAGCCGCTAAAATTCTAGCGATTGAAGAATCAAAAGGTAAGATTGACGGCATTTATCGAGATGTTAATCAGAAAATAACAAGAAAACAAATTACATTGACAATCTTCAAAAAAGCAGAAGTACGTGGCGGGGATTCAAGCTATAAAATAGCCCGTGAAGTAGTAACACCAAATAATAATCGCTTTGATATTGTCTTGTTGATTAATGGCTTACCGTTAATCAATATTGAGCAAAAACGTACAGATCAATCCCTAGATAAGGCATTCGGCCAGTTTATAAGATATTACCGTGACGGTGAGTATATAAATAATTTCATGGCATTTTCTCAAATGATGGTTGTTACTTCTGAGATAGAAACCCGCTATTTTGCTACACCAAAATCGGTAAATGATTTTAATCCTAGTTTTGTATTTCATTGGTCAGACAAGGAAAATAAACAAATCAACAACTGGAAACAAGTGGTGAAGCATTTTCTTATGATTCCTATGGCTCATCAAATGGTAGGAGATTATCTCGTTATCGATGAAGCTAAGGAAGAAGAAAATAGGCGTCATATGCTTATGCGTCCATATCAAGTCTATGCCCTTCAAGCAGTTGAGGGTGCTGCCTTTGGTTTGGATAATGCCGAGAAGGTTCCTCATGGTGGTTTTGTATGGCATACGACTGGTTCAGGAAAAACAATCACTAGTTTTAAGACAGCACTCTTTTTATCGACACGTGCTGGTTTTGATAAAGTGGTGTTTTTAGTAGATAGGCGTGAGCTTGATACTAAAACAAGCGATAATTTTAAAGCCTACGCTGCCTATGAGCCTGTTACAGTGGATGATACTAAGTATACCTATCATCTTAAAAAACAATTGAAATCTGCTAAAACTGGTATTATTGTCACAACCACATATAAGTTGAATGGACTCGTAAAAGAACTAGAAGAAGCTCACGATTATAATCTGGCCGATAAAAAAATAGTATTTATTATTGATGAAGCTCATCGTACCACTATGGGACAAATGATGGGATCAATTAATAACTATTTTAAGAAAAATGGCCTATTTTATGGATTTACGGGAACACCACTTTTTGATGAAAATAAAGTTAAGGGAAAAGTAAATGAGAAGAGTGAGATCATTAACACCACTGAAAAACTCTTCGGACCGAAATTACATCAGTATACAATTGACGAAGCGATTTCTGATGGTAACGTGTTAGGCTTTAATGTGGACTATATTAATACGGGTGAGTTTACCAGTTATGATGATTTACGTGACCAACTTGTTGAGAAAATCCAAGAAGAAAAACCAGATGAGGCAAGGCGAGATATTGAACGTTTAGTGCAAGGCTGGTCTGAAGCAGAGGTAGAATTACAGGCCAAGAAACGTGCTATTCTTCTATACCAAGATGACACCCATATCCCTAGGGTTGTAGAAGAGATTCTTGGCAATTGGGATAAACAATCACAAAATCGTGAGTTCAACGCAATCCTAACCGTTGCCTATAAGAATCGTGTGATTGCATATTATAACGAGTTTAAGAAGCAGATGCAAGGTAGCGATATAAAGTTAAATGTAGCCATGACATTTAGTTTTGGTAATGAAAACGACCCCGATAACATCGACCCTGAAATCATCAAAGGAATGTTTAGGGACTATGCCCTGTTTACAGGTATTGAATTTATCACAGGTGATAAAAAACACGGTGAAGAGGCTTATTTTGAGGATGTTATAGAACGTGCGACTCGTGGTGGTAGTGGTAGAAATAGAAAAAACATTGACTTAGTGATTGTTGCCGACCAACTTTTAACAGGGTACGATTCCAAACGTCTTAATACACTATATGTTGACCGTTCTTTAGAACTACAAGGGTTAATCCAAGCCTATTCACGCACAAACAGGGTGTTTGACAAAACTAAAGAATTCGGTAGTATTGTTAACTTCCAATATCCTAGAATAACAGAGGAAACTGTAAATACTGCTTTGAAATTGTATGGTAGTGGTGGTAAGAGTAGTCCTGCCATAGTTGACCTCTACGCAACAGCAGTTAAGAAATTGAAAATTAAACTTAACAAGATGATTCTAACATTGCCAGACCCAACAGCATGGGCTACTCTTAAAAATGATAAAAAGAAAAAAGAAGCCTTTATCCTTGGGTTTAAGGATGCTGCTGAGCAGTTAAATTTGGTAATGCAATATTATGAGTTTCATTGGAACGATATTGCCTTTGGTATCGATGAACACACTTGGATGAAGTATATGGGTGCATACAAGAATCTGACCCATAAGCCAGGTACCCCATCGGCACCTACCATTGTCAGACCCCTTGTAGGTAAAACCAAACTGGCAGGGACCCAAGTGATAGATGCAGCTCATATTTTGAGTTTGATTGGCTCTAAGGTTGGCAGCGTGGATGGCATTCAAACTGTTGATAATGAAACATTGCGGATTATCCATGAGCAAATACAAGAACTTAGTAACATGGGTGAAGATGAGCAGGCAGTGCTCTTAAAAGAGTTTGTGGATACGGAATTGATTCCTGGAAATTTACCAAGTAGCATGAATTTCGATGAATCCTTTGAGGCATGGAAAAAAATTAGACAAAAGAGGGTTGTCGATACTTTTGCTGAAGCCTGGGGACTAGATGCATTGCTGCTTAACAAATCTGTAGACTCATATTCTGATTCTCAGCCAGATGTTATCCCCTATATCGATGAACTAACGAAGGGTGTTGATTTTGATAAGGCTACAAATCAATCTGGGGAGAATAGGTTAAAACACATCATGAGATTGACTAAGGAACTACATACATGGATAGCAGAAACGAAGCAAAAATATAGTTGATGTTGTGAAATTGAATAAGGATTAAAGATTGATAAAGCCGAGGAGATGTGTTTTCCTCGGCTTTTACTCCTCTATTTTTTAATCTCTATATTGTTCTACCTGGATAGGCTTCAACGGCCCTCTTTAAGATCTCCATTGATTTTCGTAAATCGTTTTCATTCAGTATGTAGGCGATTCTTGCCTCATCTCTACCTAGTCCTGGTGTGGCATAAAAACCCTCGGCAGGGGCCAGCATGACAGTTTCACCTGCTGCATCGAAATCCTTCAGCATCCAGATAGTGAATTTTTCTGCATCATCCACAGGCAGCTTTGCAATGACATAAAAGGCCCCGGTAGGTTTTTTACATAGGACCCCAGGAATGGCATTCAGTCCTTCAAAAACAATATTTCTTCGCTTATCATATTCTTCATTCACCGATTTGAAATAGGATTCAGGCGTTTTATAAAGTTCTATAGAACCGATCTGCTCCAGGGTAGGTACACATAATCTTCCTTGACAGAGCTTTAAAATTTGCTTAATCAATTCCTTATTCTTGCTGGCTATAGAACCGATTCTGGCACCACAGGCACTATAGCGTTTAGAAACACTGTCAACAATAATTACACGGTCCTCAATTTCTTTAATATTTCCGAAGCTGGTATATTCTAATCCATCATAGACAAATTCTCGATAGACTTCATCAGCAATAATAAACAAATTATATTCCTTGGCCAAATCAGCAAGCATTTTAACTTCCTCAGGGGTGTAAACTACCCCTGTTGGGTTCCCAGGATTAGAAAGAACAATAGCCCTTGTCTTAGGGTTAATTGCTTCTTCAATCATCTTTTTAGAAGGCAGGTGAAATCCATCCTCTGCACGACAGGTGATGGGGGCTACCCTTACGTCTACAGCAGCGCTAAAGCCATTATAATTGGTATAAAAGGGCTCAGGAACCAAAACCTCATCTCCTGCATCGGCTATGGCAATAATAGAGAATAATATGGCCTCAGAGCCGCCATTCGTAATCAATATTTCATCATTTTCAAAATTCATGTTATATTTTTTATAATAACGAATAATTTCAGTAATCAACTCTGGCATACCTTGAGAGAGGGAATAAGCCAAAACCTTTTCTTCTACATTCCTAATAGCCTCCATAAAGGAAGGAGGGGTTTCAATATCCGGTTGTCCAATATTGAGATGATACACCTTTTTTCCTTGAGCCTTTGCCTTTTGGGCGTAGGGTACAAGTTTTCTAATGGGAGATTCTTGCATGGAAGTGATCCGCTTCGAAAAATTCATTTTTTCAACCTCCTATAAAATAATTTTAACTAGTATTAAAATAATCATATCACACTTCCAAAATATTGGCACTAAAATGTTTCACTAGGGTTAATAGTTTTAATATTTAGAATAGTTTATGTATTATTTCCAAAAAAGTCTATAGCTTCATAGAAGTGGTAACGTTTTTCTATAATTATATAAAATTATCTACAAAACATGTTAAAGATTAGTACTATAAGAAAAATTTAAGAAAATCCTGTTTACAATTTGCTGATAAGGAGTTATAATGTTAATGATATTGATATTCGTTCTCATTAATTTGAAGGAGGTTTTTTAGATATGAAAAAGGTATCTGTTATTTATTGGAGTGGTACAGGGAACACAGAGGCCATGGCAAAAGCAGTTGTTGAAGGGGCCAAGGCTGAGGGGGCAGAAGTAAAGCTGTTAAGTGTTGATGAAGCCAGCTCAGAAGATGTCACTTCAGCTGATGCCATCGCCCTAGGTTGCCCTTCAATGGGGGCTGAGGTCCTTGAAGAATCAGAAATGGAGCCCTTCGTTGAATCATTACAAGGTAAAGTTACAGGAAAAGCAACAGCTCTTTTCGGTTCCTATGATTGGGGAAGTGGAGAGTGGATGAAGGATTGGGAGGAAAGAATGGATTCCTATGGCAGTAAGGTAGTCGGGGAAGGCTTGATTGTCAATCTGACTCCAGGAGATGACGACTTAGAAAAATGCCGTCAGCTTGGCTCAGAGCTGGTTAAGTCCATATAATAGATTATTGAAAAACTGCTTCCTTAAATGGATGCAGTTTTTTTCTTTCTTTTACCAATTGGAGGTTTGACAAATACCAAAAAAGGGAATATTATAAAACATAAATGCAAATCATATGCAATTAAAAAACAAGGAGGAATGTCTTATGAGTCATCTTCATTTACCCGATGGTGTTATTTCACCCCTTTGGTGGATTCTCGGCTACATCGTGACCTTTATTATTCTTACAGTGCTGTTGAAACAAATGAAGGGCGATGAAATCAGAAGAAAGGTGCCTATGACAGGAATTGTGGCTGCTATTATGATGATTGCCATGTCAGTGCCCTTAGGAATTTTACCACTACATATCAGTCTTGGGGTACTGTCGGGAATTTTAGTAGGTCCTGGTCTGGGCTTTATCGCAGTCTTTGTGGTTAATTTTATTTTGGCACTGATTAGTCATGGGGGAATCACCATTGTGGGCCTAAATACACTAGTTATAGGTACGGAAGTCCTGGTGGGAACCTATTTGTATCGAACCTTAAGTAAAAAAATGAAGCAGATGCCTAGTACCATTATTGCCACTGCCATTGCATTAATCCTCTCTTTAACCTTAATGATTGGAATTGTATCAAATGCAGTTGGAATTAATGAAATAACTCCCCATCATCATGGTGCCCTGGCAGAATTTCAATATCTTGCTTTTTCAGGCTGGACTGCCCTGATTATCGTTTTCTCCCTGGGAATCCTTCTGGAAGCTGTGGCCACAGCTTTAATCGTTCGTTTTTTTATACGGGTACGACCTGATTTGGTGACATCATCAACTAGGTAATCAATTGGTTATTAATTTAGAAATGGGTGATTATAGTGCATATTGCAGAAATAGATCAGCTCTCCATCAATGGGACTAGCATAATTCATCAAGCCAGACCCATTTCCAAAATCCTGTTGGCTGCTTGTTTAATTGCCTCCCTTATTATTACCAGCAGCCTTTTAAAGCTGGGAATCCTAATGGGGGTAGTCTTATTGCTCCTATTTTTGGGTAATGTTCCCCTGGGGCAGGTGGGCCATTTGATAATTTATCCGATAATTTTCAGCTTATTTTTTGCCATTTTACAATTTCAGCAGTCATGGCTTCTGGGGATGATTGTATTACTTAAGGCGGTGACCTCAGCCCTAACGATGCTACTTTTAATTACCACCACACCCTATGTAGACATATTTGGATTTTTATCCCTCTTTATGCCTACATTACTGGTAGATATATTTTTATTTACCTATCGTTCTCTCTTCATCCTAATTGAACAAATCGAAAATCTTTTATTAAGCATGAAGCTCAGGGGAGGCTACCGCTCTTTCAATCCCATCTTCAACCTTCGAAATATTACAGGGGCCCTGGGGATTTTAATTATTCGCTCCTTTGAAATGTCTGAACGAATGTTTCGGGTTTACAGCCTTAGGGGATACCAGGGAGGCATTCCTGTTACCCATGATTTTTGGCCCTTAAAGTCTTTAGACTACTACTTTATTGGATCTGGACTTATTATTTTAATTGGGACGGTGATACCATGGAACCTATTATAAAAGTAAAATGCTTAAAGCATATTTATCCTGACAAGACCGAAGTAAATATATGTGGCTTAGATTTTTTAGTGAACCCAGGGGAGCGGATCGTCATTTTAGGCCCCAATGGAGCGGGTAAAACCACGCTCCTATCCCATATTCTAGGCCTGCTGTCCCCCGTAGAGGGTGTAGTAGAGGTTCTGGGGAGAGCGCCCAGTAAACATTTTAATGAGATCCGTAAAAATATCGGTGTGGTCTTTCAAAACGTAGATGAGCAAATTATTGGCCCAAGGGTCTATGATGATATAGCCTTTACCTTAAAAAATGATGGTTACCCTCCCCAAGAAATTGAAGAACGGGTATTAAATGTGGCAAAAAGCTTAGGTATTGAAGGGCTGCTGACAAAAATTCCTCATTATCTCAGTGGCGGTCAGAAGAAAAAGGTGGCCTTGGCTGGAGCCATGGTAATGATGCCTAAAATACTAATCATGGACGAGCCCTTCGATGCCCTTGATCCTAAGTCGAAGGCAGAGATGATTACCCTATTAAATCATTTAAACAAAGAACATAGCATTACGTTGATTACCACAACCCATGATATTAATGTGGTTCCTGAAATTGCAGACAAAATTTATGTAATTCACGAGGGGAAAATGATTACCTGCGGCAGTCCCCAGGAGGTTTTTACCCAGGTTGAATCCCTCAAAATGGCCCATCTGCAGCCACCCATTTTAACTGGTCTATTTATGGGATTAAGAAAGAGGGGAATTTTGCTGCCAATTCCTAACACCCTTACGGAAGCAGAGGATATTCTAGCAGAGCGGCTGCAGCAATCAAAATCTATGGAAAGCTAAAGCATCTCACTGATAGAAATAACCTGATTTCTTCTTACAAGACAACTCCAAGTTAGCATTTTTTTCTGGAGCATAAAATCATTTCTCAAAAATCCTTTACATCGAACTAATGTTCGGGTATAATAAAAATAAGTAAACTCGGTAAATATTTTGGAGGTGTAGAAATGAAGGTATTTATTTATTCAGGAAAAGTGAAGGAGCTGCGAAGCTATCTAAAGGAATGGAGACAGGAAATTGATCAGGTGAGATATCATCGGGCCAGCTAAATGCTGGCTTTTTTTTAGGGGTTTAAGGGAGACGTCACCCCTTATTAAAATAAGGTGGGTACAGTGAAGCTTCCTAGGGAACCCATGATCTCCCTGGAAAACAAACGTGGCGGTAGTCACTTTTGTTCTGGGCTATTTTAGGGTATAATTGATAAATAGAATCAAATGGTTATATAATAAATAGCGTAGACAACGTTAATTTTCAAAGGTCATTCCTACAATGACGCTATTAATGTGTCATTATCACATAACCATAATTGAGATTAGGGAGGAAGCAGAATTGAAGAGAAGCAAGGAATATGAAGTAACTTCATTAGACATACAAACCCAGCAGGAATTTATCGAAGCCATGAGGCATAAAAACCTGGAGGAAAAAAGGGAAAAAAAATATATTATCACAACCTATGGCTGTCAAATGAATGAGCATGACTCTGAAAAGCTGGCAGGAATGCTTCAAACCATGGGATATCAATCCACTGATGATAAGAAAGAGGCCGACCTGATTATATTCAATACCTGCTGCGTTCGAGAAAATGCAGAATTGAAGGTGTATGGCAATTTGGGAGCGCTAAAAAGCTTGAAAAAAAATAATCCAGATCTAATCATCACCGTATGCGGGTGTATGATGCAGCAACCCCAAGTAGTAGAGGAACTAAAAAGAAAATACCGACACGTGGATCTGGTATTCGGCACCCACAATCTGCATAAATTTCCTGAGCTTTTAGCTAATACCCTGCATTCAGAAAATATGCTGGTGGATGTATGGGAGCAGGAGGGCGAAATTATAGAAGGTGTTCCAGTAATTAGAAAATATGATATCAAAACCTTTGTCAATATTATGTTTGGCTGTAACAATTTCTGTACCTACTGTATCGTCCCCTATACCCGGGGCAGAGAGAGAAGCCGGGAAGTAGCCGACATCCTTGCGGAGGTCACTGATTTAGTCCAGCATGGAACTAAGGAGATCACCCTATTAGGTCAAAATGTCAACTCCTATGGCAAGACCTTGGATGGTGACGTTACCTTCGCTGATCTATTACGGGAATTAAATAAGGTAGAGGGGATCGAACGGATTCGTTTTATGACTTCCCATCCTAAGGATTTGTCTGAGGATTTAATTGATGCCATAGCCACCTGTAATAAGGTATGCGAGCATGTTCATCTACCCTTCCAGTCTGGCAGCAATGCTGTATTAAAGGCAATGAACAGAAGCTACACCAAAGAAAAATACTTGAACCTGGTAAATAAGCTTAAGACGAGGGTACCTAATGTTTCTCTTACAACCGATATCATCGTAGGTTTTCCAGAGGAAACTGAGGAAGACTTTGCCCATACCCTGGACATCGTCAACCAGGTGGGCTTCGATGCGGCTTTTACCTTTCTGTATTCCATCAGGCAAGGTACCCCTGCCGCCAAAATCGAGGCTCAGGTAGAGGATACTGTCAAGCATGAACGCTTTAACCGTCTGGTGGAAAGGGTTAATGAAATCTGTGGTATCATTAATCAAGGCTATCTCGACAAAACAGTGGAGGTACTGGTAGAGGGTCCCAGCAAAACCGACCCCAGCCGTTTAATGGGACGAACCCGTCAAAACAAATTAGTTAACTTTTCTGGGGATGAATCATTAATCGGTCAGCTGGTACAGGTAAAAATAACCGATCCCAAAACCTTCTCTTTAAATGGTGAGCTGATTTAAAAAACCAAAATCCCGGTGGATCTTTTCCCTGGGATTTTTATGGTTTAATTAGAACCATACTATAGTTTAACCCTGGGTTATTTGTTATAATAATTTTAGACCGAATAAGGAAGGGGGAGGTGGTAGCTTGAGTAAGTTAACACCCATGATGCAGCAATATATGGAGATTAAGAACCAATATCAGGATACACTGGTATTCTTTAGGCTGGGAGATTTTTATGAGCTATTCTTTGAGGATGCAGAAATCGCCTCAAGGGAGCTGGAAATTACCTTAACGGGTCGAGATTGTGGACAAGCGGAGCGAGCTCCCATGTGTGGTGTTCCTCACCATTCCGTAGACAGCTATATTGATCGTTTAATCACCAAGGGGTTTAAGGTAGCCATCTGCGAGCAGGTGGAGGACGCCTCTCAGGCGGTGGGAATCGTTAAACGGGATGTGGTAAGGGTCGTTACCCCCGGTACCATTATGGATACCCAACTAATAGACGAAAAGAGAAATAACTATATTATGTCTGTATATGGCTGCTCCAGAGGCTGGGGAATTGCCTATGGGGATTTAACCACCGGGGAGCTGATGGCAACAGAAATCACAGGGGCAAATATAAAGCAAAAATTTCTGGATGAGGTCTCTAAAATTCAACCAAAGGAAATTATTTATTACATAGAAGAAGAACAGGATATGGATATCCTGGTTCAAGGGCTTTCAAAACAATTTGACCTGGTGGTCAATGCCCAACCCTCCTGGTGCTATGAAGAAAACTATGCCTCTAATCAGCTAAAAAATCATTTTAATGTAATGGCTTTAGATGGCTTAGGCCTAATCGAAAATCATATGGGGATCAATGCCACAGGAGCTTTAATAGACTATCTTGGCACCACCCAAAAGAGAACCCTTGGTCACATTAATCAGCTGAATGTTTACTATATCAGAGACACCATGGTATTGGATTTGACCACCCGGTCAAACTTAGAATTAACGGAAACGATCCGAAGCAAAAGCAAAAAAGGTTCTCTGTTATGGGTCTTGGACCGTACCCAAACTGCCATGGGAGGAAGGATGCTTAGGAAGTGGATTGAGGAGCCTCTGTTAAGCACTGATAAAATCAATCAGCGGTTAGATGCAGTAGAAGCCTTCAAGGGTGACCTCCTCTTACGGGGTGATCTGCAGGACTATCTAAAACGAGTTTATGATATTGAGCGGCTTTCAGCTAAAATTGCCTACGGCTCTGCTACTCCCAGGGATATAGTGGCCCTAAAGGTCTCCCTTAATCAAGTACCCCAAATTAAAGTCCTGTTGGAAGCCAGTAAAGGACTGATCAAAACCCTATATGACCAATTGGATCCCCTCAATGATATTACGGATTTAATTGAACAAGCCATTATAGATGACCCTCCCCTTACCCTAAAGGAAGGGGGCGTGATCAAAACTGGCTATCATCCCAGGGTAGATGAGCTTCAACTAGCCTCCCGGGAAGGAAAGCAATGGATTGCTGGCTTAGAGATGTCAGAGCGGGAAAAGACCAGCATTAAAAATCTAAAGGTTGGCTTCAATAAGGTATTCGGCTATTACATAGAGGTGACTAAATCCTACTTAAAGCTGGTGCCCGATTCCTACATTCGTAAACAAACCCTGGCCAACTGTGAACGATATATTACCCCAGAGCTCAAGGAAATGGAAGCTAAGGTTCTGGGCGCCGAAGAAAAAATCATTGCCCTTGAGCAGCAGCTGTTTGTAGGGGTCAGAGAGACAGTGTCGAAACAGGTGAAAAGACTTCAGCGGACCGCCTCAGCCATTGCTGCCCTTGATGTGTTAATTTCACTGGCTGAGGTGGCAGCAGAGGGTCATTATGTAAAGCCTCAAATGAATTCTAAAGGCATTATTCATATTCAGGAGGGCCGTCACCCTGTAGTGGAGAAAATGCTGGGCAGTGAGCACTTTATCAATAATGATACCTATATGGATCATGGAGCCCATCAAATCTCAGTAATAACTGGGCCTAATATGGCAGGGAAATCAACTTATATGCGACAGGTAGCCATTATTGTATTGATGGCCCAAATTGGGTCATTTATTCCTGCCAGCCAGGGTAAGATCGGAATTGTCGATCGAATTTTCACCCGGGTGGGAGCCAGCGATGACCTATCCCAGGGCCAGAGTACCTTTATGGTAGAAATGAGTGAAATGGCTAATATTTTAAATAGCGCCACCGCCAACAGCCTGCTGATCTTAGACGAAATCGGCAGGGGAACCAGTACCTTTGACGGACTTAGTATTGCCTGGTCTGTCATTGAGCATATTAGCAGGCTGGTTGGAGCTAAAACCCTCTTTTCAACCCATTACCATGAGCTGACCGAACTTGAGGGGAAAATTCATGGGGTAAAAAATTATCGAATTTCCGTTAAAGAGGAGGGGGATGATATTATCTTCCTGAGAAAGGTGGTTGAAGGCAGTGCTGATAAAAGCTACGGGATACAGGTGGCAAAATTGGCAGGCCTTCCTCTTAAGGTCATCGATCGGGCCAATGAAATATTACACCAGCTGGAGGAAAATGATATCGCCAAGGAAAAACCCCTTGAGCTAAATTCCATAGAAGAGATAGCCGTGACCCAGGAGCCAGTTGAGATTTCTCCACTTCAAATGAATTTTGACAGTTTGTATCAGCAATCTATTGTAGAGGAGTTAAAGGGTATTAACCTCTTAAATACAACTCCTATTGAGGCTTTGAATCTATTAGCACAGCTTCAGAAAAAGCTGAATCAACTACCCCAGGGAGGTAAGCTTGGATCATGATTCGATTATTAGATGACCAAACTATTAATAAAATCGCAGCAGGGGAAGTGGTAGAGGGTCCCTATTCCGTGGTAAAGGAATTGGTAGAAAACGCCATAGACGCTGAAGCTGCCTCCATTATCTTAGAGATTAAGGAGGGGGGCAAGAAGCTCATCCGAGTTACGGACAACGGGATGGGAATACCAGAAAATCAAGTGGAATCTGCCTTCTTAAGACATGCCACCTCAAAGATTACTGGTCTCGAGGATTTAGAGAAAATCTATTCCCTGGGCTTTCGAGGAGAAGCCCTGGCCAGTATTGCTGCTGTATCCCAGGTAGAAATCATTACTCGACCTGATAATCAGCCCCACGGTGTATCCCTGGAGCTGGCAGGAGGGAGGGCAGTCAATAGGAAGCAGGTAGGTTGCCCCCTGGGAACCACCATGATGGTGAAAAACATTTTCTTTAATACCCCGGCCCGATTTAAATTTATGAAGAGTACCTCCAGCGAAACAGGAAAGATTACCGAAATCATTACCCGCTTGGCCTTAAGCAAGCCCCACATTGCCTTCAAGTATATTAACAATAATAATATTATGTTTACCACCCCTGGGAATGGAGACCTTTCCCAAACGATTCTATCGGTATTTGATCGGGATATGTATAAAAATTTAATTTACTTAGAAAAGGAAGCCGGTGACTACCCCATAGAGGGATACATCAGTCAGCCCACCTATGTGCGGGGGAACAGGGGATACGAAATTATTTTTATTAACGGTCGTTATGTAAAAAATAAGGTCATTTATCAGGCCATTGAAAATGCCTATAAGGAAAGGCTGCCAATCAACAAATACCCCATTTGCATACTCAATATTCACCTGGAGCCTTCTGTCCTTGACGTAAATGTACATCCTACCAAAACCGAAGTAAAATTCCATCACGAAGAGGAGCTGAAGCGCTATATTGAGAAACGTATCTCTAGGGCTTTATCTGCGGAAATGACGATTCCCCCCATCGGGCTTCAGCCAATTCAAGGGCTTGAAAAAAAACAGCCGATTATCATTCCAGCGAGCCCCATCGATCAGGAAGAGCGGGTGAAGGAGCCTTCATCAGCCTACCATCAGCCCCCAGAGCCTCTGGGGGAGGTAAATATCAAGGTTGAGGAACCAAGACCCCAGCCTGTGTTTCAACAGCTGGTTCAAGAGCAGCAGAAAATCATTGCCCAGACTGAATCATCTAAAGCACCTGCTGAAGGGATAAAGCAGCGAAATTTTCTTGCCAGTCTATTGACAGACACTAAGGTTGTCGGTCAGCTCTTTCAAACTTATATTATATTAGAGAAGGACGATGGCATGTATTTAATAGATCAACATGCTGCCCATGAGCGGCTGAATTATAATCGTTTAATTAGGGAATTTGAAGCCCAAGAGGTGGTCACCCAGCGCCTGCTGGCTCCCCAGGTGCTTTCCCTGTCCACGGAGGATTATGAAATTATTAAGACCTATTTACCCAAATTTAAACCCATAGGATTTGAAATAGAAGATTTTGGGCAGAATACAATTATCATCAGGGGTGTTCCTATGGTGTTAGGTATTCCCAGAAATTATCAATTTCTTTTAGACACCATTGATGAATTAAAGACTGGTTACGACAAGCATCAGCCCTTCCATGAAAGACTAATCCAAAAATCATGCAAGGAATCCATCAAGGCTATGGATCGATTGGGTGATCAGGAGGTAATGGCCCTATTGAAGGATTTAAGTCAGCTTGAGCCACCCTTGACCTGTCCCCATGGTCGACCTATTCTGTTGATGCTGACCAAGCGTGAAATAGAAAAACACTTTAAACGAATACAATAGAAGGGAGTGAAGCCCTTGAAGACAAAGGTGCTGTTCGTGGTTGGCCCTACGGCCGTGGGGAAAACCGATACGGCAATTTATTTGGCAAAGGAATTAAGAGGCGAAATTATTTCAGCAGACTCCATGCAAATATATCGGCATATGAACATTGGTACAGCCAAGCCCACCCTCGAAGAGCAGGAAGGGATTCCCCATCACCTGATAGATTGCATTGAACCCAATGAATCCTTTACAGTGGCGGAATTTCAGCGAAGGGCAAAGGATTTGATCAATGAGATTACTTCCAGGGGGAAACTCCCCATTGTGGCGGGGGGAACGGGACTCTATGTCAATTCCCTGTTATATAAAATGGATTTTACCAGCAGTGTTTCTAACTGGCAGCTACGAAGTCAGCTGGAGGAAGAGGCTAAGACCCTGGGCCCTGAATATCTTCACAATAGACTCAAGGAACTGGATCTCGAGGCGGCAGAGCGGATTCATCCAAACAATATCAAGCGGGTAATTCGGGCCCTGGAGGTGAACCTAGCGGGTGAAAGGATGGGGGACTTTCGCAGCGATATCCTTCCCGAGGATGATTATGACAGCCTAATCCTGGGATTAACAAGGGATCGGGAGGAATTATATGAAAGAGTAAATCAGCGAGTCGATTTAATGCTCGACCAGGGCTTAATTGAAGAGGTCCAGTCTCTGTTAGAAAGGGGCTATTCAGAGGACCTTACTGCTTTCAAAGGCTTGGGCTATAAGGAAATAATCGCCTATTTGAAGGGCCGTTGGGACCTGGCAGGGGCTATTGATATTTTAAAAAGAGACACCCGTCGTTACGCCAAAAGGCAGCTGACCTGGTTTAAAAGGTACAATATGATAAAATGGTATAATCTTTCCCATTACCCCCACAGGGAGAAATTATTTGCAGTGATTATGCAAGAGGTTGAAGGACATTTTAACTTCTTATCGAATAAGTAATTTTATAAGCTACTATAAATTTTGAGGAGGCCACCCCATGAAAAATACGATTAATTTGCAGGATGTGTTTTTAAATCAGGTCAGAAGGGAAAATATTCCTATCACAATATATTTAGTGAATGGATTTCAGCTAAAGGGCTTAGTTAAGGGCTTTGACAATTATACCATTGTCTTGGATTCCGATGGAAAGCAGCAGCTGATTTACAAGCATGCTGTATCAACAATTTCCCCCACTGTAACAGTAAATTTAACCCAAACTATTAAAAACCAAGGGTAACAGAACAAAAAAAGTTGAACTTTCCTATGAAAGAACAAGATTCCCCAGCATACATGGGGAATTTTTTTATTTCATAGGGAAGTTCGTTTTTCCTGATTTTATTACTTTTTTGCTTTATCGTGAATATGATAGAATAGCATCTATTTTGAGGAGATTGAGGACATGAAAAATAATAATAATGTCAATCGATTTACAGGTAAATACTACTCATTGGCCTCGGGAAACTTGTCTACCAATGAGTTTTTTGATCATCTGATCATTAACACAAGGTCTAAGGATTCTAAATCCAATCAAGAGCCCCTGGAAACCCTTGAAGAGACCCTTGATTCACTCTACTCCTTAATTGGCCTGCAAACCGTAAAGGGTCTAATGGAAGAAATTCTGGCCTATACCGATATTCAAGAGAAAAGACGGGCCCAGGGCTTAAACGCAGATGCACTGGTGCTGCACATGATTTTTAAAGGAAATCCCGGTACCGGTAAAACCACCGTTGCCCGATTGATGGGTAAGATTTTTAGGGCTAAGGGAGTATTGGAAAAGGGCCATCTAATTGAGGTGGAGCGGGCAGACCTGGTGGGTGAATATATTGGACATACAGCCCAAAAAGTTCGGGAACAGGTAAAGGAAGCCCTGGGGGGAATCTTATTTATAGATGAAGCCTATTCCTTAGCTCGAGGCGGTGAAAAGGACTTCGGTAAGGAGGCAATTGATGCCCTGGTAAAAGCCATGGAAGATCATAAGGATCGCTTGATTTTAATTTTGGCAGGCTACCAAGAGGAAATGGACAATTTTTTAAAAATAAATCCGGGCCTGCAATCACGTTTCCCCATTCACATGGATTTTCAAGATTATTCCATAGAGGAGCTGGTGGAAATCGCAGAAACCATGGTGAAGACTCGGGAATATACCCTTTCCAAGTCTGCCAAGGCAAAGCTTTACCACCTCTTATCTCAAAAAAGGATTCGGGAAGGGGTCCATTCAGGGAACGCAAGGCTGGTAAGGAACCTAATAGAACGGGCCATCCGCAGACATGCAGTACGGCTAAAGGATAAGAAGCAGTGCTCCATGGAGGATTTAATGACCCTTTTACGTGAAGACTTTACCCTTGAAGAAAGGCTTCTTTAGTGTCATGGTTTTTACTTCCCAAGCATATGCTTTATCATGGCGGGGAGTTTTTTTAAGGTAAAAACATGTTATCGGATGGTGAGTATCATGACAAGCTGTATATTAATTGGCAAACCCAATGTAGGTAAATCTTCATTTTTCTTAGGCTTTGCAGCCTATTTAGGAATAACAAAATGTCATCTCACCTTCAAAAGCCCCGAGGGAGAGATAAGAAGACAGGCCTATGACCTTGAGATGGCTCAGAAATATTTTATTAGCCAGTCTCCCTTTAAGACAAAGGAAATCTGCGAAATAGAGCTACAACTGCCAGTCTACAAGGGAGTAAAGGAGCTAAAGCTTTTAGATACCGGAGGTGTGATTGACGGTATCCACGAGGACCCCTACATAAGAAAATCCATGGCCTTAACCCTGGAAAATATCCAGGCTTCCCAGGTGGTGCTTCATCTGATAGATGCCTCCCTTGTGGCACAGGATCAAAGTCTTGGCCTCACCCACATAGACGACCAAATTAATCGCTATGGAGGGTTAAGGGGAGGGTACTGCATTTTAGCCAATAAAATGGATTTACCCCAGGCCCAGGAGGGCCTAAAGAAGATGCAAAGCCGATATCCCAATACCTATGTGATCCCCTTGTCAACGGTCAATACCTTAGGATTTAGAGAGGTGAAGCAATTTGTGGGCAGAAATATGTAAGCGATACGTAGCAGTTATATTTATAGGCCTAGTGATTAAGCTATTAGATGACGAAGTGGATCAAGATCAAGTCTCCGTGAGCAGGGCAATACAGGGGCTGCAAAAATTTAAACTGCCCTATTGCCTGCTTTTCCTTGGGGTGGCTATGACCCTTGACAGGGCTTACAGCTTTAGCCTCTTTTCTTCGGCCTATATCATCGGGATGTTTCCCATGGGGGGGCAACTGCTTCCCCTTAAGCTCAAGGCCTATCAGGAGGCCCTGCTGGTGATGACTGCCTCTTTACTGTTGATTCCTTTTTTTAGCCTTCTCCATGGTTTTTTGATCATTTTACTGATTCAGCTCATTGATGATATATTTGACATAAGTTATGATCAAGTCTATGGCTATCATAATTATTGTATCAAATTTGGCCGGGGCGAAGTAATTATTTTCTGTGGAATTTTGTTCGTAGGTGTGTTTTTAATCAATTGGATCAACACTGTAATTGTCTTACCCACAGCATTTTTAATAAATTACTTGTATCACCAGTATTAGGAGGGGTATAATGCTATATGGAGCCATCATTATTATTAATTTATTGATCCTATTAATAGGCTATCGATTAGGCAGAACCGTGGGCAGCAAAGAAGGGTATGAAAAAGCCCTCAGCTATATCCCTCTGGCAATGAAAATAGAATACTTTAAAAACAATCAATGCCCTATCTGCTGCAAGAACCAGTATCACAAAGGAGGAAAGGTCTAAATGACAGAAGATACCAATGTACTAACAAGGCTGTTTGGAATTCCCCAGGCCCTGGTGGCAAAGGCAACAGCAATAGAATCAAGCCTTAAGGAGACGTTTCAAAGCTTTCAGGAAATAAAGGAATATAATCAATATAAGGTACTAAAGGCAATGCAGCGCTGTCGATTAAGCGATCAGCATTTTCAATGGACAACAGGCTATGGGTATAATGACCTGGGAAGGGACAAGCTAGAGGAGGTCTACACCCAGGTTTTCGCAACAGAAGATGCTCTGGTTCGCCCCATCATTGTTAACGGTACCCATGCCTTAACCCTGTCCTTATCGGGCGTTTTAAGCCCAGGGGATGAGATGGTGTCGGTAACGGGAAAGCCCTATGACACTCTGGACGAGCTTATTGGAATTGGCGGCGATTATCGAAACAGCTTAATGAAGTTAGGTATAGCCTATCAACAGGTGGATTTTCTAGGGGATGGTAATGTGGATTTTGAAGGCATTAGAAGAACTGTTACCCCCAGTACCGCTTTAGTCTACATACAGCGTTCCACGGGCTATGGCTTCCGAAATGCCTTAACCATTGCTGCGATAGAAAAAATTATTCAATTGGTAAAGTCAATTAATCCTCAGACCATCTGTATGATTGACAACTGCTACGGGGAATTTTTAGAAAAGCAGGAGCCAACAGAAGTAGGAGCAGATTTGATGGCTGGCTCCTTGATTAAAAACCCCGGTGGCGGCTTAGCCTTAACTGGTGGCTATATTGTAGGGAGAAGGGATTTAATCGAAGCCGTGTCCTATCGGCTAACCTCTCCAGGGATCGGTAAGGAATGCGGTTTGACCTTCGGTCAGTCAAGAGCCATGTTCCAGGGTCTATTTATTGCTCCCCATATCGTATGTGAAGCCATGAAGGGAGCAGTATTTTGCGGCAAGCTTTTTGAAGGGGAGGGCTATGCCATTAAGCCCGGGGTCCATGATCAGCGAAGTGACATTATTCAGTCCATCGAGCTGGGAAGCCCGGAAAAAGTAGTCGCCTTTTGCCGAGGTGTCCAGGCCGCGGCTCCAGTGGATTCCTTCGTCAAACCTGAACCCTGGGATATGCCGGGCTATGATGATCCAGTTATTATGGCCGCCGGAGCCTTTGTACAGGGATCATCCATTGAATTAAGTGCCGATGCGCCCATAAGGCCTCCTTATGTGGCCTATTTTCAAGGGGGCCTCACCTATGAGCACTCAAAGCTTGGTGCCCTGATGGCCCTCAAAAATGTTCAGGCCTTAGCATCAGAATAGTTTCATCAAAAATGTTAAGCCCCGGGGAAGACATCATTACCGTTTCCCTGGGGCTATTGATAAATGTATAGAAAGGTTTTATGATAGCGAATGCCCAGAAGCGGGGCATTTGGCGATTTGGCGGCTACGGTTTATTTACATCTTTCTAAAAACACCGACAACCTTACCTAAAATAGAGACCTCATCCACGATGATGGGATCCATCAAGCTGTTTTCCGGCTGTAGTCTGAACTGACCCTTTTCCTTATAAAATCGCTTTACAGTGGCTTCTTCGCCAATCATGGCCACAACAATATCACCATTATGGGCTACGGACTGCTGTCGCACCACCACATAATCTCGATCCATAATTCCGGCTTCAATCATACTTTCACCCTTAATAGAAAGCATAAATAGGTTCGCATTACTCCCATCAATAAAATCTATAGGCATGGGAAAGGTGTCTTCAATATTTTCCACTGCCAGAATAGGCTGCCCTGCTGTGACCTTACCAATTATGGGGATATGGATCATCTCTTTATTCTTTTGAATATGAGGATATTCATTATCATTGGATAGGATTTCAATGGCCCTGGGCTTGGTAGCATCCCGCCGAATATAGCCTCGATCCTCTAGCTTAGCAAGGTGACCGTGGACAGTGGAGGTAGATCGAAGGCCTACAGCTTCGCAAATTTCCCTAACTGAAGGTGGGTATCCCTTTACACTAATCTGGCTTTTCATATATCGTAATATCTCTATTTGCTTGCTGCTTAAATCATCATACATAGAAGAGCTCCTCTCATTTCAAAATCATTTCCTATATTATACCATAAATTATAGCATTTCACAAACGTTTGTTCGCAATAATTGAAATTTCTGATTCATTCCTCAATCCACTCAAAATTCTTTATAATTTCCCGTTTAACATTCTTTTTATGGGCAGCATAGAGCTGGGTCGTCGTAACATTATCGTGGTCAAGTAAATTTTGAACGTCATAAATAGAAAATCCTTGCTGAATCAAAGATGTAGCCGCCGTAGCCCTCAGTTTATGGGGACTATAGCCATTGTCAGCTGTTGTATCTAAAACATAGGCCGTATACTTTTTAACAAGGTTCCGAATTGCCCTGGCTGTCATTCGCTTCCTTTGCATTGATAAAAACAGCGCATCCTTGCTGTCTTCATCATCGGGGGCCGGGGTAGGGCGTTCCAGCTCTACATATTCCTTAATAACCCTTTCACAGGTTCGATTTGTAGGCATTAATACCTCCTTCCCACGCTTCCTATAAATTCTGAATTCCCCCCGGCTAAAATTAAAGGAGGAAACATTCAATTGCTGCAGCTCGCTTAGACGAAGCCCATAGGTAACGAATAAGAGAAGAATCGCCCGATCACGGTACTTGGTTTTTTCCCAATAAATCCGTTCCTTTTCAGTGAAGGCTTCACCGCTTTCTACCACATCTAATAGCCGAGCCACCTCATCAATTTCCAATCGTTTAATGGCATCGGGCTGGGGCTTAGGCAGTCGAATGGGATTAAAACCATCGGTAATGTTATTTTTAATCAGCTCATCCCTATACAAGTATTTGAATAAGACCGAAAGGGAAGACTGTTTCCTGGCTAAGGCCCGATTATGATTTTCCACAACTTTAATATTGATATGATCGTCATTTTTAATCATATAGCGGGTACAATAGTCCCCAATAAAACGATTGATGTGCTTGGCTGTAATTTGATTAAATTCATCCTGGGTAATATCAATTGGTTTCTCTGCTGTCGTCAGTCTTGTTTCATTCACCAAGTATCGGCAGAAGAAGAGAATATCCTGTAAATAGGCCAATCGAGTAGAAAGGGCTACGGCATTTTTTAAATAGAGAAAAAAGTCTCCCATAAAGGCCGGTAACTGGGCTTCAATCTCTAGGGAGGCTTCAATAATTTGGTGCTCCTTTAAGACAATATTGTCAGGACGATCGGATTTATTATGTACCTGTATCTGTTTTTTCTTTTTCATAAGCATCACCCCTAAAGCTATTTTATCCTCTATGGCCTTGAAATTCAAGGGAAACAAGTTGTGTTAAGGGAAATTGATAAGAAAAACCATAGGTCTTAAGCACTATTTTTCGACAAATAAATTGACAATATATGAAAAAATATGTAAAATTTATATATCATCTACGAAATATATACAATATATAACAAGATTCATTAAAATTGGACAAGGAAAGGGAGTATGAGGAATGGAACACAGAAATGTTAATATTACAGGAATTGGTACCTATCATCCCACCAAGGTAATGAAGAATGACTATTACATTGACCATTTTAAAAAGCTTGATATTGATGTTTCAAAAATGTTAAATAATCTAGGCAGGGAAACTCGTTTACAGGCTGACCCAGATATGAATGCAATTGATATGGCTCTTCAGGCTTCAGAAAAGGCCTTGGAAGATGCAGGTATTACAGCGGATATGCTAGATATGATTTTATTTGTTTCTGAAACTCCTGAATTTACCTCCCCAACAAATGCACTGAAGCTCCATCATTTTTTAAAAGCAAAAAATGCCCATATTACCTATGATATGAATGGCTGCTGTACAGGGATGATTACAGCCATTGATCAGGTATCCCGTAATATGAGAACAAACCCGAGTCTTCGATACGCCTTGGTGGTAGGGACACTTTTAATTACTCCCCATGCCACAGAGAAGGACCCCATGTTTTACGCAACCTTTGGCGATGCCAGTGCTGCCATTATATTAGAAAACAAAATAGAAGGAAGCCCCAGGGGCTTTATCGATTCCCAATACATAACGAATTCAGATTATCATTATACTGTCCATATTCCCGTGTGCGGCTTTTCTCAAATCCACAGAGATGATGTGGCCGACGAATTAAAAATGGCAGGGAATGTTCCCTTTGACTTTAGTTTTTTAGCCGACGAATGGTCTAAGGCCATTACGACCCTGTTAGATAGAAACCAGTTAGGCTTAAGGGATGTTGATCATCTGATTTTTTCTCAATTTTCCAGGGCTGCCATCCACGATACCAGTGAGAAAATGGGCTTTAGCTTAGATAAAACCACCTTTATAGGGGATCAATATGGCTATACCGGCAGCAGCAGCCCAGTCATTGCGTTAAAGCATGCCCTAGAGGATAAAAAAATAGTACCTGGTTCAAAGGTAGTGTTAATTTCCATCGGCTCAGGATATAATATATCTGCCGTACTTTACCAGTTTTAGCAGGGTACTAGACAATAGTCGAAGGTTTTATAGTAAAAAATAATCGCCATTCATTAATGCAACAGAAAAACGGATATGCTGATCTTTAAGGTCGGCATATCCGCAATTTTTACTGAAGAAAATCTGTACCTCTCTTATAATTGCTTTAAGGCATCCTCCACAGATGGAACGAAGGTAAAGGCTGTGGTATAATCATTCTTTCCAACTCGCTTTACTTGAGATTGCGCAATGGCAGACTCAATAATTACACTGAAGCGCTTCTTAAATGGAGTTGCTGCATAGAGCTGAATCATTTCCTCCAATAATGGAACAATTTCAGGGCCATTTACTTTAATGTCCTTTGAATCAATTACCAAAGTAAAATCTTTTACATCAATTTGAGTGATCTGTTTCTTATAATCAGCCATGAAACTTTTGGCATCATCAAGTGAAAACATACCGCTCCCCTTAATCAATAACAGCTTTTTACCGTTATCAACCTGAAACTCATACTTCTTCATTAATTGTGTCCCCCTTAATTTTGATTTTTTTAAGTCAATTATTTCGGCACATCAAACGCAATACTAATACTATCTATGTAAAAGTATTTATACTATAAAAGTTACTATACCCTAGGGGGTGTGTCAACATAAAATTCCAAAATTCGACAATACAGGACTTTAGTCTCATTTTTACCACCTCATACCATGAAGGTAAATACAGTAATTTAAGGGTATTATCTAGGGGAGAATTTTTTATCCGTTGGATCAGCAGATAATAAAAAGAGTATAAATACACCTTTTTGTAGGAGAAGTTTTTACGATAGATAACTAAGGAATCAAAGATTTACACCGACGCTTAAAGACATTCCTACAGTAACTATTGTAGGCTTAGATCAGAAATCTAATTACAATTATCTAAAAAAGAGGTTACCTTTAACTTTGCTGGCTACATCTTTGGATATAAAAGATTTCAAGAGAAATACAATAGACCATTCATGGGGAGAGGGGTACAGTTAAATAGTAATAGGGATAGCTAACGTATTTTTAATATCTATATTTTTGTCTTACAGTACTGCATATTTTTGACCAACAGATTCTGCTACAAAATAATTATTTCTGTAAAGCCTTTATCAAATTGAATGATTAAATAATCATCAATAAGCAATAGACTATAGGATCAAACTATTAGGAAAACAGAACATAAGATCAGTAATGAATTTAAATGACAATGAATATCATTTTTAAATTTCAAACAGTACTATTCCCTAAATATACATTTAAAGAATAGTTGAATAGATAATAATAGATCTTATCCTCACTAGACTGAACTGATATTGTGTCTGTTCCTTTCCTCGCTTCTCAGAATAATATTATAATTTTATATACCCTATAGCTAACCTTAAATTATTTTTAAGTGGTCATTAAATTATATCTGTAAAATGCTGATTTATACTATAATAAATTATTAGCTGGCTTATTAAACTTATTTTTAGCGTAAGCCATTTTGTGATTTTTCATAGATCTATTAATTTCGTCCCAATTTTACCTGGCTAAAATATCTATAAATCATTACTATAGCCCAGCAAAGTGATTTATGACATAGTTGAATAACTGGTCACTTAAAAAAGAATTTTGTCGATGGATTCTAGCTTACTGTAATCTGTCATAGTTTCATGATTTTTATTATCTACTATAATGATCTAATGAAGCCCCTTTTATTCTATCTAATTGATAATAATTATCACTTATTAATCACCCGTTGAATGTCCGCCACAAAACTACACTCTCGTTTAATCCCAAGTGCATTTGTGGGATTTTATACATCCCCCCCTCTCCCCTGTTATATTTCCAATGTTTTCAGGGAAGATTATATATATATAACATAAAGCAGGCCTTCCCCTGCAACTATAGATGAGGTGATTACCTATGAAGATTCGTTTTGGTTATGTAGCCATTGCCCTGCAACTTCAAGATGGTTCCCCTAATAAAACCCTGACCTATAAGCGTTTTTCTCAGTTACCCGATGAGGATACCAAGAAGCATAAGCTGCAGTCAATTGTAAAGGAAAACTTAGAGATTACCCGCAGGGTACTCCTCTATAACGTGGCCCACAATATTAAGCTCTACCGCTTCACCTCAAAGCTTGTCCCCCTCATTACCCATAATGATGTATTTGATTGGGACTACATCACTCCCTTTCTCCCCCTCTATGAAAAAATCGGAGAATATATTAAAAAGCATAATTTACGGGTCAGTGCTCATCCTGATCATTTCACCGTTATCAACACCCCTAATCGAGAGGTATTTAATACTGCTCTACAGGATTTAGAATACCATGTCAGCCTCTTTGAAGCCATGGGCCTTTCTCCCCAGGAGGCAAAGCTAGTTATTCATGTGGGAGGCACCTATGGCAGTAAAAAGAAATCTATAGAACGATTCATTGAACAGTTTCGTCAAATTGATTCCCGATTTCAGGAACGGATTATCCTTGAAAATGATGATAAATCATTTACTGCCAAGGAGGTTCTAGAAATATGCAAAACCGTAAAGGTTCCCATGGTATTAGATATTCACCATCATTTTTGCAATCATCAGGGAGAAAACCTTAAGGATTTCCTCCAGGATATTTTTGATACCTGGAATAGCGAAGTCCTTCCTCCTAAAATCCATCTTTCGAGTCCTAAATGTGAGAAGCAGCTACGGGCCCATGCTGATTATGTTGATGTTGACTTTTTAATGGACTTTATTAGGATAGCTAAATCCTTGAACCGAGATTTTGATGTTATGGTGGAGGCAAAGCAAAAAGACCTTGCCCTCTTCCATCTAATGGAGGAGCTAAGGTCTATAGCTGGTATAAAGGTATTGGATGGTGCTTCAATAGAATTCTAGCTATGATCAGGCTTCAATTTTCCCCACTGGAGCCACATAGACGACAAATTCTTGATCTGAATCTAAACCAAGGAACTGATCCATTAAGTCCTGATTGTAGGATCCAATGGCGCAGGTACCACAGCCTATGGCCCCACTGGCCAGGTAAAGATTCTGACAAAGATGTCCTGCATCCAAAATCATGGTTTTATGGGCAGAAATATGGTACCGCCATTCTCCTCGATAGGGGAAGCAGCTCCATATAAAGGTAACAGCTCCTTTTCCCACAAACCCTTGACCATTGCACATTTCCTTCAGCTTTTCCTCTTGGTTTTCTATTGCAAATAGATAGACCAGCTGATGATTTAAACTGGAATACCGATAAATCCCTGGCTTTAGCCCCTCTACCCGACTGATGGCCAGATAGGTTTCAAAGGGATGTCTCGCCCCGCCAGAAGGAACGTTTCGCTTTGTTGCATAGCCCTTTGCAGTAACCTCCTTCACTTTTTGGGTCGACCATAATAGAAAAGATAATTCGTCTAGGGTTAAGGAAGCCTCAGTAAATTGTCGATGGCTTTTACGATCATCAATAATCTCTATAATATCTCTTTTTTGTAAGGTCTCCCCTTTTATCTCAGGAAGATTAATTATCTCAGCCCCTTCAAGAAATGGCTTTTCTAATGGGGGTTGGGGCAGCCTTTGGGCCTGATCAGATTTAACCTCGCCCCATTTATCAAAATCTGCCTTCATCCATTGACGTCTTTGTTTTAATTCGTTCATTATTTTCTCTCCTTTTATTTTTCATGATAGGTTTTAGTATTGTTCCATGTCATTTGAAAAATAATCCACTAAAGGATAGACATATTATTATTATAAGACAAAGCTCATTGATTTCCAAGTAAAAAGCCTAAAATATTTCGATAATCTAAATATTGATTCAGCTATTTGTTAGATGTCTTTTTGACAGGATTTTTTCTAGAGCAGGGGAGCTTAACCATACATTTACCACATACCTCTGGAGACCCTATATCCGATAGCCGTTGGGAATTTACCATACGGGTTTCTTGGCAACGGCCATGAAAAAATGTCTTTTCAGATATGGCTCCATTCACACATCTTCCTATACAGGCTCCACAACTGCCATCATATCGATAAAGGCAAAATTCCTTTTCAATTCTGATTGTAGGCTCCAAAGCCAGGTCTGTAATAAGGCTTCCAATTCTACCGCAGCAGCCCTGCTCCGTTATAAGCATATTATTTAAGCCTGGTTTTCCCAGCCCAGTTACGTTGGCAGCATGAAAATTAGACCAGCCTTCCCTAGATCCATCATCATTATATTGGAATGTCGCAGGAATAGCGGTCCTATGGCCCACGCTCTCTAAATATTCCTTTACGTACAGATTAAGGTCCTGTATGAGTCGATTGGTTTCAATATAGCTTACGCCCCATTCCCGTGAAGCCTCTTTATTGTTAATATTGGATTCGATAATACTTTCCTCTACGGGAATGAAATAACAGATCACCGTTTTGGCCTCTGCTAAAAAATCCTTAGGTTTAAGATAGATTTGTGGATCAGCTGCCTGATTTCGATCAAACATGGGATCTGAAGCATCCCCATAGGCAATTAAGGGCTCACACCAATCGGTTTCTGTGGAATTTATGGCTGAATAAGTAATGATAAAGTCCCTGATCAGCTTTTCTAGTATAAATTTCACTTTTTGTCCCCCC
>SWCA01008888.1_pt1 | contig 61027 bp, 79 predicted proteins | sample 4692961 | NCBI WGS metagenome assembly SWCA01 (sample SAMN10267275, study PRJNA491770) | bioreactor metagenome | isolation source: DHS bioreactor inoculated with | place: Japan: off Shimokita Peninsula | reverse complement strand
ATTAGATTATGTTAAATTTGAGTTTGATGACAATCAAGCAATAGGATACAGAATTGATCTATCAAAAACAGAAATGGGTATTATCTTATATTCAAATTTTACTGCGCCTTTGCTTTCACTTTATATTTTTGGATGTTTAGTGTATTACTTTGTTTGGAAGGGAAGAAAACATGAACACAATTAGTAATGAATATAATTCTATTTATCTTAGCTACTATTTTGACATTATGAATTCTTTTATGTAAAAAGGTTTTAACAAAGACATAATATTGAGGTGCGTAAAAAAGAGTGTAGGGTGCGTGAATTCTCACTTGGGGTGCGTAATTGTATTAAAATAGGTCATACAACCCATTAGACGAGAATTGGTCTGATACGATTTGTATCGGACTTTTTTTGTCTTTGTTAAGCCATTTATACTTCTAGACATGTGCTAAAGTGTTTAACCTAATAGATAGCGAATTACCCATTTTGATATAAAAATAAATTCCATGTATTATAAATATCTATACAATATTCATGTTGACATTAAGTAAACTGAATGGTAGAATAATTTTAAATTTAAAAACAAAATCATGGGGGCCTTATGAAAAGATCATTAGTTAGAACTTCAGCAGTCATTATTGTTGTCTTTTTAGTATTTATGGGTGTTTCTTTTATCAGAGGAAATAGTTTAAAACCTCTAGAAAGAGTTGTTGATGTTAATTTATTAGCCAATCAGCAATCAGGGAAAGAATATTTAGAATTTTTTGATAATTCTAAATTAAATAATGATGTAGATAAGATTACGTTTATTGGACATAGATATGTAAAGGACTTTTACTCGGTTGAGTATTTATCAGAAACCAACGATGATTTATCCGATTATCTAATATCTTTCGAAGTGCTTTATATAAAATCGCTTGATTTATTATATATAGATGTCCGTTTGATTGATACGCAGAATATTGTTGTAGATACAATGACACTCAATGGCTATGCATTCGAGGACATTGATGGAAATAGAAATATAAAATTTGATTTATATGGGTATTCGTTTTATTCAACTGATTTATTATCTAATGAGAACATTGATGAAGTTGCAATAAACAGTAACTTTTATTTAGCAATCATGATTGATGGCGGTGGGGGTAGTGGTGGTATTGTATATCCTATTGTCAATGTCAGTAATTCAATTGTAGGTATCGATGATGCCATAGACAATGCAGAAGAATATCTTAATCCACCTGACATTTGGTATGATGGACCCATGAAATATTTTATGTGGAAAGTAAAGTTAGAAATAGCTAGAGATGATTTCTTGCATAATTCTGCATTAGAAACAGAAGCTATAAACAACAATCAATTAGTTGGATTTAATGGTTATATTGGAAATCAAAATAATCCATTAGGGGACTCATGGAAGTATGGAGCATCAAATTTGGGTGATGCTGGATGCGGTATTTTTGCAATGTTTAACTTTTTAAAAAACACTGGATATAATCCGCATTTATCAACATTGATTGCATTAACACAATTAATGAATGCTGATGTTGCTTTTGGCCTGTTTGGAACAAACGCATATCCTGAAGACATGGTATTTATGGAGACAACAGTCTTTGATTCAATCATCCAAAACTATATTATCCCGATTGCAATAGATATTATTCCCGGGATTGCAGCTACCTTGATTAATGCACAGTTCGAAAATGCTAGTGACTGGTGGTTAAGATGGTTTGGGTGGACTTATGATGTCCAAGTTGTTGCTACAACTGCAATTGTTGAAACCGCATTTTTTGCACTTTTTGTAACTGCTGATGCTTTAGTAGAATGGTATTGGAGTTCGACTAGTAGCGTAACTGAAGTACTATCACTTTATGGAATTACTGATATGTCAAATACAACAAACCTAGATACCTTTATTACAAATTCTGAAGAATCACAGTATTTCATAATTACTTTTTGGCATGATATTGAATCTTCTACTAATACAATCGATTTTACTGGTGGAGCACATACAGTATTTGTTAGAAGACTCAGCACAGGAAAATTTAGAGCATATAACTTTAATCCCAAATCAGTATATAATAGCTCTTTGAATATATATGAAGACTCTAGAATGTATAAGGATTTTGATATTTTATGGGAAATTTTTGACGCAACAACACCAACTTTGGCTGAGGCAAGAATAAAAATCCTATCAGGAATTATGGCGGTGTAAGTATGAAGAGGTTATTATTATTTTATGTACTATTCTCAGTAGTTGTATTATCTTCCTGTGTTGGTAATAATTCAATATCTTTAAGAAAAAAATATGTTAAATGGACATCTCAAGACGATGTGCTCCAGTTTGATATTCAAGGACCTTTTAATGAGGAAAATGGATATGGAACATTAAGGATTAATGACGAGTATATAATTGTTAAAACCTATTTAAATTTAGGTGTAGGACCACTTATCTTGACAATATATGAATTTGAAGATCAAAATATGCTACTAGAGTTTGAAGTTGATTATGTGAATAAGACAACACTAAACTTAACGGTACAAATAAATGAAACTAATCTAGAAACCTTTGATAACTTACAACTTACAATCACTAGAACCGATATAAGTAAAGAGGACTTAGATGCCAAAAAATTCCTTTATGCTAATTTTTCTAATGAGGAATATGGATTAGATATAAATGGTGGATACTTAACTGCATTTTCTCGAAATGGAGAAATAGAATATGATAATCAAGAATTGAATATTAGAATTGACTATTTAAGTGATAGCAAGTTTGAGATTTACGATAACAGTAACAATGCATTGCTTTTTAGCGGACAATATATATCTACAAAAGAATATATAGAGCTAATACTGGATTCAAATGATTTTTATCCAAGTAGTTTGAGTTCAATTAAATTAGACATTCTCCAACCCGGTCTATGAAAAAAGCATTTTTAGGAACATTCACAGGAATAGCCATATTGACTGTATCACTTGTTACTCTAGTACTGGTTGATCACTTTAAGTCTCCCAAAGAAATTTTCAATAAAAATATTCAAAGCATTGTAGAAGTTATATCAACTACAAATGAATTTGAATCATTTGGGACAGCTGTCGTGATCAATAATCAAGGAGAACTCATCACTAATTATCATGTCGTTAGTTATACACAAAATAATGAGAAATACATCCATGAAGTCATACTAATTAGACTGTCAACACAAGAGACTTATATTGAAGTAGAAGTGACCAAATTTGATAAGTATAATGATTTAGCTATTATAAAGATTATAGATTCAGAACAGTATAGTGAATTTGAATCAATTGAACTTGGGAATTCTGATGATTTGTCAATTGGGGATATATGCTATGCAATTGGAAATGCAGGTAATCTAAGCATCAGCATGAGTCAAGGTATTATTGGGAGTCCTAGTATAAAACTAGTTGTTGATGGAGAAGAAAAAACATATATTCAATCTGATATAAGTATTACGAGTGGCTCAAGTGGTGGTGCTTTAGTTGATGAATGGGGTAGATTAATAGGTATCACGACGCTAAGATTAAAAGATAATACTGGTGCAGTTATCTATGGATATGGGTATTCGATACCCATTAATCAAATGAAGCAATTTTTAGAATCATAACATAAAAAAGGATTAATACTATCATATTCAAATTACTATTTAGAAAAGAATAATTTGTCTGATATAAACGAATTACTATTGGAGTGTATAGGGTAAATACAATAGTCATTTTCGAAAAACTAGGTTATCAAAATAAAGGTCTTTACTGAGATATAATTGAGGGGTGCGTAAAACTTTGCTAAGGGTGCGTAGATTTCTCTAAGGGCGCATAATTGTATCAAAATAGGTCAGGCAACACATATAGAAAACATAGGTTTGATACATAAGCGAATTAGTAGTTCGCCCTAGTATCAAGCCTTTTTTCATGCAGAAAGGGAGATTTTCTCCTATCTGCAAATGTCCAGGTCTGTATTTTGAACTGAAATTGGAGGTTTTACAGGTCAAAAATTTTGTCAATGTCTAACCTTTTAACAATTACCTAACAATTTACACGATCACTTAACGATTTAACGATTACAGAATTAAGTATAATTAATATTGCAAAAATATCGATAAAGTGATACAATATAGTTAGAAATTAAGAAAATAGGAAAATAGGAAAGAGGTAGATTCGATGATTATAGAACTGAGAAAAAAATCTCAAATTACGATACCCAAAGAAATCATTAATGAGTTAAATCTTCAAGAAAAAGACCAACTTGAGATTTCTATAAAAAAAGGAGTCATTGTGATTGAACCAGTCGCAATATATTCAAAATCATACATCCAAAAATTAGAAGAAACTGTGATGAGAATAAATGAAGACCCTTCAAAGTACAATGTTGGACCTTTTAAATCTGTAGAGGAAGCTATAAACTACTTAGAAGATTCAGATGAAGATGATGAGAAAGACAAAGAATCAAAAAAATGACATATGAAATATTATTTTCGACCAGATTTAAGAAGTCTTTTTCTAAGTTGCAAAATCAAGAAAGGAGATTATTCTACAATAAGTTATCCTTATTTATCGAGAATCACAGACACCCAAGTCTTAGAACAAAAAAGATCAAAGGTAGTGAGATTCTATTTGAGTCTAGCATCAATATGTCAATCAGAGTGATTTGGACATATCAAAATGAGAATTTGATATTGATGATAGACATTGGTCACCATGACATTTTAAACAAACTATAGTATTTATTTTCATATATAATTAAGAACCATGTAAGTTGATCTGAACAGTCGTTTTCATAGGATCATTTTTAAAAAGAACCATCTTTACACATGTCAATAATGCTGCAGGTGCAAATTTGTAATAAATTAGGTAGCATCATACGCTAATTTAGATAGCACAAATATGTAACTTAGTAAAAGTAACAACTAAAAATAGAAAGTAACAACAATATATTGTTTTATTAGGCTATAATGTTGTCAAAGAAGGGGATTTTATGATGAGATTTAAAGATAAAATTAAGGAACTTAGGGAGGAAAAAAGTCTCTCTCAACAAGCGGTAGCTGACAGTATTTATGTTAGTCGTAGTGCTGTTGCTAAATGGGAAAACGGATTAGGTCTTCCAAGCAAAGAGTCACTAAGACTTTTATCTGAATTTTATAATGTTGAAGAAAAAGATCTTCTCAAAGAACAAATTTATGAAAAAGAATTAGTTTCAAAAAATATTTAAATCAATAGAATGAAATTATCGATATTCTTAAGTTGTGGAATAATTGGGGTATTAGTTTTATCGATGGTTATATTAGGTTTTACCAATAAAGTAGCAGGAAATAATCATTTACTTTATAACAGTATTCCAGTTGTGACTATAAATAATGAAGAAATAACATATTCTGAAATTGGTTCTGAATATAAAATTGATAATAATGATGATTTAAGAAGATATGATTATGTAATGGATTTTCCTGGAATTGAAACATACGAAAATATGAACTTAATCGATGTGAATGATACGTATCAAATTAATGTGGAAAATACTTCGAATATTATCGGTGAATATTACTATTTAAATGAAGATTATAGTTTTGCAGAAGAAACAAGCGGATGGACATTGATTCAATTACATGATCTAGATATTGACAATGAGGGAGTATTTAATTTTGAAGATACAAGTTTCCCTTTTATAGTAATAGTGTTATATACTGAACTTCCTGATTTGAGTGTTAACTATTATTTCGTGATTGGCTTAAGATAGTACACAAATCTAATTTTGCAGAAGGGAATTCATTACAAATAATTATCCGATAACGATTTTAAATAACTATGTATGAAACGACTGAAAATCTTTGTGTCAGGATGCCCAAAATGTAAACTAGGCATAAATACATAGTAAAGCACTCTATTTAAGTAGTAAAAACATAATGAACTTAATAATGACAAGAAACAATATTCCAAGGGTGCGTAAATTTTACAAGGGTGCGTAGTTGTATTAAAATAGGTCATGCAACCCATATAATAATGAAATGACTCCAAAAAGTTGGAGAGAAGGTACAATAATCATACCCGATCTTAAACAAAGGAGTCTTTTTTATTTTGAAAGTGATATTCCCATAATTTTCAAAAAGCGAAAAGACAAATAAAGAAGTGTATATAATTATTCATTTTAATAATAATTACGTAAAAAGAGGAATGTGTTAAAATTTTCTTTGTAAATTGATACAAAAGTGTTATGATATTTCTATAAATATTGAGGTGGATTAAATGAAAACTAATATCATGGTGCACTGTGGAAACTCACCAAAAATAGATCGAGTTATTGATTTAACTGTTGCAATGGCAAGCAAGGATATTGATCAAATTAGAATGCATGTTCGAGATGACTTTAAATGGACCATCATTGGCGATGAAGAAGATATCTCAATAGAAAACATGGATAAAGCATTAAATGAACGACCTATGGTGGTTGAAATTGAAGTTAAAATTGCATTAAGCCATGGAATTAGTTCAATATGTGAAGGTATACTTATTTTAGATAATGGCAAAAAACTAAATTTTTGTAATGTTGTTAGATTTGCTAGTGTAAAAAAAGATGCATTAATCAAAGAAGCTCATACATATATTATTTAGTCGATGACTAAATATTACAGTAATAAACCACACTTTTACTATAAAGATGAGCAGATCATTGATATAGGTTGCAATTTTATTAAAAAGGAAATTTGTCCCATATAATAATCATTGGTTTGACACAAAAGTATTAAGATTATTTTTGATAAATAGCGTGCTTTTAAAATTATAAACTAAATTTTTGACTACATGTTTTATCAAAAATGTGATTGACAATTATTTATTTGTTTAGTAAAATGACTATAGATTCAAATTGTTAGGAGTGATGTATATGACAGAAAATCAAAGAAAAGTGAGAAAAACTTAATCAGATACATCTAATGCCAACAAATAAACCTTATATTTATTTCTGTTTTAAGGATCGATTTGGGTCCTTTTTGTTTGCTTCCGATGTATCTATCTTAAAAGAAAGGAGAAAGAACATTGGAAAATAAAACAACAGATTCAACATTATTCATTGGACAAATTATTGCTGTTTACAAAGAACGCTATTTAATAGCCCATGACGAGAAGAAAATCATGGCAGAAGTAAGTGGCAGATTTAAATTCACACATTATTTGAAAAGCGATTATCCACAAATTGGAGACTATGTCCATTTTAGAGTTGCAAACTATGATTTAGCTATAATAGAACGCATTGGAGAAAGAAAGAGCATTTTGGAAAGACAAGATGTTGGCACCATCATGGAAAGACATATTTTAGCTACTAACATAGATGTCACCTATATTTGTATGTCTTTAAACGAAGATTTCAACATAACAAAACTTAGAAATTTTTTAAGTCTTACCTATAATACTTCATTTGATACAGTCATTTTATTAACTAAATCAGATATATGCAATGATGTGGATGATTACATATCAAAGGTAAGAGTAGTGACTGACAATGAAGTCAAAGCAATTTCTGCTTATAACAAAAATGACATCCTTATGATCAAAAATGATTTAAAAAATAAAACAGCAGTTTTTATCGGTAGTAGTGGTGTTGGTAAATCGACATTGATTAATACATTGATTGGCGAGGAATATCTCAAGACTAAGGATATTAGAATATCTGATGCGCAAGGCAGACATACGACTGTTAATAGAGAATTAATCGAGCTTGACAATAACACAAAAGTCATTGATACACCAGGTATTAGAATCGTATCATCTTATTTTGTTTCAGAAAATGAGTTTGAGGATATTTTAGCGCTCAGTGAAGGATGCCGGTTTAAAAACTGTTCACATGAAAATGAACCAGGTTGCATGGTGCAACAAGCACTTGATACTGGTGTACTAAGCATAGATCGTTGGCAACAATATCAAAAAGTTTTACGTTTAAACAAATTCAATAAACGCAGAGAAAAAGAACGCGAGAGAATATTAACAAAACGCATTAAAAAAATGTATTAATTAAGTAATACATTAAATTCTTTACAACATGAGACTTTAAATGCACTTAGGTCGCTTATATCTTATAATCGTCTTTAACATTATTTGGGATGATGTATAAAATGAAAGTTACTTTTTCCTTAATATTCTAGCATAAGAAGGATTCTTACTCTTTGTGTCTACTAAACTATATTAGCAGCATCAATAAAAACTTTGATATAAGAGGTAAACGCTATGAACAATCTTGATAGAAGCATTAGGTATTATGAGATATTACTCAATATAGATGTATCAAATATCCTATCTATACCTCTGCCAACAGGTTATCATTTTGAGTTTTATAAAGATGGTGATCAAGACGCGTGGATAAAAATAGAGTTAAGTGCTAGAGAATTTCTAACTTTTGATGAAGGCATCAAAGCTTGGGATTATTACTTTAAAAGATATGAACATCTATTACCACATAGAATGGTTTTTTTAGTGGATTCAAAGACTAATGAGAAAATAGGAACTGCAAGCGCATTCTTTAATAATTGGAAGGATGACATAAGTGATGGATATTTGCATTGGGTAGCTATTAAAAAGACTTATCAAGGTAAGGGATTGGCAAAAGCTTTGATTTTACATACTTTGAATTTATCCAGAAGTCTTGGATATAAAAAAGTTAAAATTCCTACACAAACAACAAGTCCGGTAGCCTGCAAAATCTATTTTGATCTGGGTGCATATCCGGCAAACTTAAAAAAATCATATGTGGGGTATCAAATTTTAAAGACTCTATTTAACCAAATTCAACTCGATGTGCCACCTATCTCAATTTCATCAATCTATAACGATATATATGTACAAATTGAAAAAATATTAAAACAAAAGTTTCCTATGCTATATGATTTTGATATCAATGAAGAATATAGAGAAATACACATGGTAGTAAACGATGAGTTCAGCATAATCAACTATGATGTTGTAAATCATCAAGTAGTTATAGAGTTTCAAAAAAAGAAAGAAGTATAATAAATATCAGATAGGTTAATGCAAACGATAAAGATTCTTAGATGAAGTTAGATCATCATTTAAATGATAGCAAATTTATGAATTAAGTTAATTTGAAAACTGGTTACATTATTATTTTATCGGTAGCAAGCATATGAAGATTGTGGTTCATGATCATAGATATGATAAAGTATGCTCAACCAATGAAGTTGCTTTAGTTGAGAAAATATAAAATTAGTTTAAAGAAAAGAACAGAAAAAATAACGACAACAATTGAAACACTAAAAAACTATGAAGATAAGTTTTTTCAAGAAAAGTATCGACAGTATTATCAAGATTTAGGCATTTTCGATTTCAAGCACTGGATAAAATCTTTGTTGATATGGCAAAAGAAGAAAATTTTCAGTCTTATTTATTGTTGGAAAAGGAGAATATCATAGGATTTATCATGTGCAAAAAATAAAAACTTACACATTGATTTTTTAAGCAAAAATGTGGGTTTATACGTGAAATTTGGATTGTGAATATAAATGCTAATATAAGAATACCCAATAGTGTGCAGATAAGAATCCCGATTTCTAATCACTAAAAGGTATTCTTATCTGATACAATAATCCTTTAGCTTCATCAAAAAAAAGACATATTAGAATTAAATCTTGTATGTCTTTTTTGATTGATGAAAAAAGTATTTCTTCATTTATACATTTAAGTTTTTATCTGTTGATATGAAATTAATAAATTGATCTAAAGATTCAAAGCCTTTTAGTGATTTTCTTAGACTTACCCCTTTTTCAGCAGTTAATATATCCATATGAGGTAAGGCTAATAAATCAATAGCAGTCGCAGTATTTATATCGATTTTATAAACAGACATTTTATCATCCCATGGAACTGGCTTAATATATTGGTTAGTTGTTATCCAAATACTCTGATATAATCCATTTTTTAACATTTCGGGGTTTTCTATTATTTTTGAAAGTGTTTCCTTCCTAAAAGTTCTAACAGACATCAAAGCTTCTTTAAATGCGTCAGGGTTGCCTTGTTTACCAGTAAGATATAGGTTTTCAAACTTAGATATATACGCCTCATCGACTGTTGCAAAATGAGTGATCCTTAAAAAAAGTTCAAATATTTTTTCCTTTTCATTTGGAAAAGCATTTGCGTATGTCATGACGAAATCAACCATTAATGTCTCTTTTGTCAAATCTATTTTTGACAAAGCAAAAAGAATTTTTAGATAATGATTTGAGATTGCATCTAGAGCAGCTTTTTGTGTACCAAAAGGTTGATAGAATAGTTCATCTTGGTATTGATTTTTAAAAAATTCATCTTTATAAAAGTAATAGAAGAAACTCGCAATTACACCTTCTGATGCCATCATTTGCGAACCATTTTTGATGTGTTCAGGTGTAAAACAACTAGATGTTATATGTGCCATATGTAGCTCAGCATATGTTTTATAGGTATCAATTTTAGGATGTGCAGTAAGATAAATGAAACGATTGTTTTTAACTGCGTGCATCCTTAAAGCACTATCACGATAGCTTAACCAAGACTCAATATCAAATCCGGAATCAAAAGGTAAATTGTTTTCTTGATGATGGGATAAGTCGCTGGATACTATTTCTAAATGTTCAGCAAACCCTTCGCTAAATGCCATAAAAGGATCAGTGATAGCTGTAATGGTATGAAACTTATTTGATGGACTCAACTCAAAATCATACCCTAGATTATAAAGCCATAAATGAGAAAACTCATGTGAGAATATTTTTTCTATACCAGAGTTTTCAAGATCATTCCAATCAGTATAAAATGCAAGGAATCCTAGATCTGGGTATACTATATCATCTTTACCATCTTCAAGTAAAAGACCAACCATTTCTGTAGGATCAGTCCAATCAGTAACAAAAACTAAGGGTTTATCTTTATTGATATAATGATTTAACATGATACCCAACTCATAAAAAAAGGAAATTTCCTTCTTTTTAAATAAGTCTATGATTTTAATATATTTTTCATTAGATTGATCAAGTCTTCTTGCGTGTAAGAGTTGTTTTTCGTTGACTTCTTTGAAGCCTATAGCTTCAGCTATGATGATTTTCATGATGTACCCCTTTGTTTGTATGCTACTCTTATTTTACTTTATCTAAGTTCTTAATACAATAATTACTGTATATAATTTACAATATTTCTAAATAAATATCTATATTATAATCTTGAAATTGGAAGATAAATTATTTTTAATTATTGGTCGTTTTTTACATTGAGACTGTAATGACTTTATAAACGTCATTATTTTTAGTATAATGCAAGAAAAGAACACATTATTTTTAGTGGTAAATGCATGAGGCTCATGATGAAAAAAACAATCATTTTTACTATAATTATTTTATGGATACTCGCAGGATGTTCAAATGTATCTGAAGAAAATGATTTAAAGAAATCTATGGAGAATCAGATTTTGATACCAAGTATGATCAGTAATCAACTAGACTTGCCCCAATCGATTATGATGGGTAACGATTCATATGAGATTATTTGGGAATCATCAGATACTGATATAATAGATGCAACAGGGTTAGTAAAGCAGACTGATGAGGATATAAGCGTTACACTTAAAGCAACAGTTCATACACAAAATGCTACACATACAATGATATTTGAGGTGACCGTCATGAAAAAAGAAAAAGTAAATCATTTCATAAAACCACATCAAATTTTAGTGTATGCTGATAGGATAGATAAAGCAAAACTAAATGATTTGAAACTTGTTGATCATAAGCTAGAACTTGAAGATAATATGTTAGAGGCTACGTATGAATCAGATCCTATTGAAACCCCTAGTTTTACGAAAATGGTAGGGTCATGGTCAGCAATATCATCTTTGGATGCAACCGTTGAACTTCAAGTGAAAGTTATGGTTGACGGGATTTGGAGCAAATATTTATCTTATCGAGCATGGGGGTTGGGGCGAAACAACTTCAGTCTTGATGCATCCGATCATATCGCAAAGATATCTACAGATGAAATCATGATCTTAAACGATAAAAAGGCTCAACAAATTCAATATAAAATGATTTTAAAAAGAAAAGATATAAGTATATCAAGTCCTAAATTAGAACTGGTATCTTTTGCTTTAACGATACCCAACTATACATATACACCAAGCACAGATCATTTACCTAGTTTTCTAGATTATGAAGTGCCTATGCTTAACCAACAAGAAGTTATCGATATAGGAAGTAGTATATGCAGCCCTACATCAGCAGCGATGTTACTACTTTATAAAGGGCATGATTTATCTATAGAAGATGAACTTCCACATCGTTTTACAGCACGTCTTTTTAGAGATTATGGTGCAAATATCTATGGGAACTGGGTATTTAATACTGTTGGTATGTCAAGTTATAATGAAACGGCTTATGTAGGTGTGATGTATTCATTTGAAGAGCTCATGATACATTTGGCTCAAGTTGGACCGGTTGCTGCTAGTGTTAGTGGGGATATGGGGTTGTATCATACAAACGGTCATTTAATTGTTGTTAGAGGCTATAGGATTACTGATTTTGGTGATGTTTATGTCTTAGTCAATGATCCTAATATCAACGCTAGATTTGGAAATGACGCCAATGGAGATCCACTATATGTTTATTATGAATTTCCACTCGAAACTTTTATGAAAACTTGGAAAGGTATTGCTTATGTTATCGAATAAGCAATCCATGGTGATGATATGATGACAAGAAAAGAAATTATTGATATTGCATATAAACAACTTAGTATCGATTATCATAGCGATATCAATGATTTTTACAGTGAAAAAAATGTATTAACAAAAAGAAAAATGCACCCTAATCAAAGAAAAGACTTATGGCAATCATGTGTTTTTAATATGATGTCAATCCAGGGTAAATCAGTTGTATCTTCAAAGAAGGAGCTGTTTTCTTGGATAGAAAAAGAAATATTGCCTAAGCAAGCAAATTGGATTTTTGATTTTTATATGCTTAGAAAAATTGATCAAAAACTAAAATCCATAGATTATGAAATTGATCAAGTTCTGTTACATTACTTACCAGATCCAGAGCGTTTGAAACTTGATAGTACAAAACAAGTGACATGGTTTGATGAACAGGAAATTCAACAGTTTAAAGGTGATTCTCGATTTGATGAAGCGTTTTGTTTTGACCCTGATGCACCAGATGTGCTTGGTGTTGCATATCTTAATCAAAATGAAATTGTTGGTATGGCTGGAGTTAGTCGTGATTCTAATTATTTATATCAAATGGGGGTAAATATAGATGAAAAATATCGACATCAAGGGATTGGAACTATGCTGGTTTCACAACTAACGTCTAGACTTTTAAACATGGGCATCGTACCATTTTATAAAACTTCAATTTCTCATGTAAACTCTAGTAATGTTGCAATAAAATCAGGATTTTTTCTTGCGTGGGTTGAGGTAACATCTAAAAAAATAAAATAATTTTTTGGTTTTTTGTATGCTCATAGACTTTCTTAGTCATTTTATCTAACAGTTCCAACATGTTATAATAAAGATATAAAACATCTATTTTATGATTGGAGTAATCATATGAGCCATAAATTATATCACATGTCGTTTTCAAAGCTTTATCCACTTTATGTGGCAAAAGCAGAAAAGAAACAAAGAACACAAGAAGAAGTTAATCTAATTATTTGTTGGTTAACAGGGTATGCAAAAGAAAAACTAATGGAACTCATCAATAGTGATATTGATGTTGAATCTTTTTTTAATGAAGCACCGATGATACATCCAAATGCACAATCCATTAAAGGTAAAATATGTGGAGTGACTATTGAAGATATTGAAGACCCATTGATGAAAAAGATTAGATATCTTGATAAATTGATTGATGAACTTTCTAAAGGTAAAGCAATGGATAAAATACTTAGATAGGTCTTATCCTAAATCTACACTACATATTATACGAGGGAGTGAAAAGATGAATGAACAGAAAAAAAATAGTATCACATTAATTGGAGCTATCGGATTAGGGACAGGCGTCATGATTAGTGCAGGCATCTTTGCATTGCTTGGTCAAATTGCTGAGTTATCCAATCAATGGATTTTTTTGATTTTTTTAGTCGGAGCTGTCGTCACAGGATTTAGTGCATACTCATACATTAAGTTCAGCCAAAATTATCCAAGTGCTGGTGGTATTGGTATGTATTTAGTCAAAGCTTACGGAAAAGGTGTTTTTTCTAGTGTTGGGGCATTAATGATGATTTTATCTATGGTCATCAACCAAAGTTTGGTTGCAAAAACATTTGGATCGTATACTATGCAAATCTTTAACGGCTCATCTGATACCTGGGTTATATCTGTTCTAGGGGTAGGACTACTCATATTTGCATTAATTATCAATTTATTGAGAAACTCATTTATACAAACATTCACATCGATCATGTCAGTGATAAAGATATTAGGATTAGTTTTATTTGCTGCGGGAGGACTTTTTGCTGCACGCTTTGCACTCAAGCTTCCTGAAGTATCAGAAGCAGCTGAATCGCTTAGTTTCGCACATTATATTGCTGCTACAGCACTAGCTGTCATCGCATTTAAAGGTTTCACAACCATTACAAATAATGGAGATGAAATCATAAAACCTAAAGTTAATGTTGGAAGAGCGATTATGTTCTCAATCATTATCAGTTTAGTTGTCTATATTGTTGTTACTTTTGGTGTAACAGCAAATCTATCTGTCTCAGAAATTATTGCATCTAAAGACTATGCACTTGCTGAAGCTGCTAGACCTGTTTTTTCAGGTTTAGGATTATGGTTTACAGTCATTTTAGCAATACTTGCTACTATCACTGGGATTATTGCAAGTGTGTTTGCCGTCTCAAGACTTATTGCAATGCTAGCAAATATGCAAATGATTCCACATAAAAAAATATCAGAAAATATTAAAACACAGCAACAAACGATTTTCTATACGGTTGGGTTAGCAATCGTTTTAACGATATTGTTCGATTTAACAAGAATTGCATCTTTGGGGGTATTTTTATATTTAGTGATGGATATGATGATTCATTATGGGTTGGTTGTTAAAATGAAAGATGAGATAAAAGTGAATCGTTGGATTGTTTGGTCAGCTTTTATATTAGATTTTGTGATTCTTTTAGGATTCTTGTATATAAAAATTTCTACAGATTTACTTGTGGTGATCGTTGCAGCTGCAATCATCATTGCATTGTTTATCATCCAAAAACTGTTTTTCAAGCTTAAAGAAAAAACAGTAACATAATCATTATTAAATAAAACAAATCTTACTAAATAAAGCGAGGAAGAACATGAATAGAAAACGTGTTATTGTTGAAAACTATAATCCAGTATGGAGTGATGCTTTTTTAAGCATCAAAAAAGATCTAGAATCGGTATTAAAAGATGATGTATTAGCTATCGAACATGTAGGGAGTACATCTGTTGTTGGACTTAAAGCAAAACCAATTATAGATATCGATGTCATCATTGATGATCAATCTAAGTTTGATTTGGTCAAAGATAGACTAAAAACGATAGGCTATATTCATGAAGGAAACCAGGGCATTGAAGGTAGAGAAGCTTTCGGATATGAAAATAAGGCGCATTTAATGAGACATCATTTATATGTATGTCAGAAAGACAACTTTCATTTAAAAAGACATTTAGCTTTAAGAGATCATTTAAGAAAGCATCCTAAGGATGTAGAAGCTTATGGGCTGTTAAAAGAAGAGTTATCAAAAAAATATCCAAATGATATTGATCGATATATTGAAGGTAAGAGTGACCTTATTTTAAGTATTTATAAGATATACGGATTGGAGAAAGAAAATGATTGATCCTAGGAGTTATCTGATATGATTCTACTCATTCACGGACCAACACATACAGGTAAAACATATGTTGCCCAAAAAGTTTTAGAAACATTCAAATATCCTTATTTATCCATCGATCACTTAAAGATGGGACTCATAAGAAGTAAATATACTCACTTAAAACCTAGTGATAGCATTTATGATCTTACAAATGAAATTTGGCCAATTCTTAGAGAAATCATAAAAACAGCGATTGAAAATCAGCAAAACCTAGTCGTTGAAGGATGCTATTTACCTTTTGATTTTGCTAAGGATTTTGATGTTAAATACTTAAAACATATATCCTATTTATGCTTGTTGTTTCAGGATACTTATATCAAAAATCATTATCAAGACATCATTAACCATCAAAGCGTAGTTGAAAAAAGAATCAGTGAAGATTTGACCATGCAAAATCTGATCAAGGAAAATGATTATTTTACTAAGCAAGTAAACATACATGCATTAAATCATTTCATTATCAAAGATTTATATGATATTGACGAAATTCTTAAAAAAATAAAGAGCGATGTCGCTCTTTAAGATTTACAGTTAAAATAAATTTCATAACCATCATCAAATGATTTCATTAACCCATATATTTTTGAGAAATTAATCTTTAATCCCTGTTCCTTAAGATAGGATTCATAGGTTTTATTATATTTTCCTTCAAGTAAGTCATTATAATCTTCTTTCGGACAATAAACTTTTAAAAACAAATCACTATTTAGCTCAACCAATTGCACTTGTTTACTTATACTTACTTTTTCAGAAACAGCTGCATAAGCTACATGTAGTGATTTTTTCATACTCCCTTGAGTGATGACTAACTCAAAAGTGAATCTATCTAATGGAACCGTATGAGTTTCATCTAAATAGTCATCCATTAATATTATAGCTTGTTCCTTGCTTTCACCCATAACACTCAGCAAATACTTGAAACCTACATGCACTAACTCAAATTGATTTATCATAAAGAACCTCGTTTTAATTTTATATTAGCGCAATCTATATTGACTGTCAATATCTAAAAAGATTGCGTTTTACTTGTTCTATATCAAAAAAAAAATTATGATGTAGATAAAGGAGTATAACATGGACCAATCCATATATAAAAAAATGAGACTCAAAGTAAATACTGTTGGTAGATATATAGATGCACCAAGGGCATACAGAGATTTTGCAGACCAACAACACTACATCGATTTTAGTGGTCTAGAACCTAATTTTTATCATGTTTTTTTATACTCTGTTCAAGATTTCATGGATCATATAAAAGAATTATTACCTTTGATAAACGAAAACACGAAATTATGGATATCTTATCAAAAAAAGAAAAAATATGACAAAGAAGATCTAAATAGAGATAAAACGTTCGAGCTGGGAAAAGTTTTCAATTTAATACCATATGCAAATGTCTCATTGGATGAAACATGGAGTTGTGTTGCGCTTAAACTAATGAAAAAGGAGCATGAGCATGAGTGAAATAGTTAGTCAAATAAAAACAAGATTTCAAAAAAATATGCATCGCCATCAAGATGTAAATTGGGATGATGTAAAATCCAAATTAAATGATAGTACGATTAAAATCATCGAACACATGGAAACATATGGTGGTGAACCAGATGTGATATCGTATCATAACAAACTTTATATAGTTGATTTTTCAAAAGAAACACCAAAGCCTAGAACGAGTGTTTGTTATGACGAAGAAGCTCGATTATCAAGGAAAAAATTTCCACCAGAATCATCTGCATTAGCTTTATGTAAAATCATTGGCATAGAACTCATGGATGAAGCATTATATCGATACATTCAAAGCTTAGAACCTATTGATCTAAAAACGTCAAGTTGGTTAAAAACTCCAGATGACATCAGATCATTAGGTGGAGCAATATTTGGTGATAACAGGTATCAAAAAACGTTCATTTATCATAATGGAGCAGACTCGTATTACGGCTCTAGAGGATTTAGAGGATATATCATTTTAGACTGATCTTACCTATGTAAGGCCTTTTTTTAATTTCTAAAGCTAATATATGATATGATGAAATAAAAAGATGATAAAGGTATTTATGATGGAACAAATAAAGTATAAAACATTTTTAAAAGATGTCCTTATTTGCTCACTTGGAGCTTATGGTGGACCGGAAGCACATTATGGTGTTTTCACAGATCAGATGGTCGTAAAAAAACAGTATCTCTCAGAAGATGAGATGGTTGAATTGATTGCGTTAACAGGTATCTTACCAGGCCCAAGTAGTACACAAACAATCATATCTATTGGCTATAAGATTGGTGGTCCTGTCTTAGCCTTTTTAACCCTTTTAGTATGGGCTTTGCCAGCTATAGTCATTATGACTTTATTTTCATTCCTTTATTTTATACTTGCTAGAAATCAAATTGATTCGAATATTTTAAGATACATCGGTCCCATGGCAGTTGGGTTTATAGCTGTAGCTGCTTATAAACTAGGGCGTAAAGTCATTAAAAATCCGTTAACACTGGTTTTGTTTATATCATCTATGGTCATCACATATTTTTTTACACAAGCATATATATATCCTTTAGTACTTATTTTGGGAGGATTCATATATACGCTTTTTTCTAGAGAAAAAGGACTTTGGCATAAAATAGAAGTTAGCCCTCCGTGGCGATACTTTATCGTGTTTGCAAGTATAGCTATTGGCTTTATTCTATTAAACTTAGTATTTGATAATCGTATCCTTTTCTTATTTGAAAGGTTTTATCGATTTGGCTATTTGGTGATTGGTGGTGGACAGGTTGTCATTCCTTATATGGTGACTGAACTTGTAGAAGTGCATCAGTATATGACGATTGATGAGTTTTTAACAGGTTTTGGACTTGTCCAAGGCATCCCTGGGCCAATGTTTAGTTTCAGTGCATACGCTGGGGGTATGGCATCAAGGGATTTATCTACATTTGGTCAAATAACTTGTGCATTATTTTCAAGTCTAGGTATTTTTTTACCTGGTACCTTACTCATTTTCTTTGTATACCCTATTTGGGAACAATTAAAGGCGATGAAAGGCATCAAAGTTGCTTTAACAGGGATTGTTTCAGTTGCAGGTGGTTTGATTGCGATTGCAGCATTTAAACTGATGCAAGATAGCGGGTTCAGATGGGATAATTTTATTGTGATGATTGTTACTGTAGCTTTATTATTAACCAAAAAAATACCTGCTCCAATCATTGTTATTTTAGCAGTTTTATTTGGTGTACTATTGTAGGTACTTTAATGTTTTCTTGGTTTTACAGATTTTGTTTTCTTTTATATCAATGATATAATTTTTATAAAGAGAACGGAGAGCATATATGAAAAAACTAAATGAAATGACATTAGAAGAACTCTGGAAACTTTTTCCAATTGAATTAGTAGATCATGATCCATCATGGAAAGTTCAATATGAAAATGAAAAAAATAGGCTTATCAAATGTTTTAAAGAGCATAAACCGATTAGAATTGAGCATATAGGAAGTACAGCAATCCCCCATATCAAAGCTAAAGCGATTGTAGATATTTTAATTGAAACGAAAGTAGAAGATTTCCAAAGATTTAAAGAGATAATTAATGACTGCGGTTATATACTGATGAGTCAATCAGACGATCGAATATCTTTCAATAAAGGGTATACAGAACAAGGATATGCAGATCAAGTATTTCATCTGCATTTAAGAAAAGAAAATGATCATGAGAAACTGTTTGCTAAATATGGACAGTAATTAAAAAAGGCTAGGAAGAGTTGACATTCTCAATTGTAGAGGTGTCAACTCTTTTATTATTTTACTTTGTCTATCTTCATTGTAATATGTGATGTAAGAATCGACAAGTGTTTTCATTTGTTTTATTGTGATTTGATGATGAAGATGCATACATTCACTTTTAAATTGACTGAAGAAAGATTCTATTGGACAATTATCTACGCAGCTGCCTTTTGCTGATACACTATGTTTTATCCAATGTCTTTTCAACCACCTATGGTAAGTTTGTCCAACAAATGCGGTACCTTGATCAGAATGCAGTATTAATCCTTTGCGATAATTTCTGGGTACGGTTCTTGTTGCTTGTTTTAAAGTATCCATGACTAGTTTCAAATCATTTCTTTCGGAAACTTTGTAACTGACAATATATTTATCATAGAGATCTTTTATCGCACACAAATAGATGGTTCCTTGTGTTGTGGGCAAATAAGAAACATCTATACTCCACTTTTGATTTGACATTTTTGTGGTAAAATCTCTTTGAAGGAGATTAGGAATGCGATGATGGTTGACCTTGCTATATCTTTTTCTCTTTCGTCTGATAATAGACTGAATACCATTCAGTTTCATGTATCGATACACGGTGCTCTTCGTGGTAAAGACGCCGTGTATTTTCTTTAATTTCATTTGAATTGTTTCTATGCCCCATCTTTTATCTTTATGGTAGAGACTAACAATCTGATGGTTAAGCAATTCATTGAACGCTTTATATTTTGGCCTACCTAAGCGAATCCATTCATAGTAACCGCTTCTTGAACATGACATCCTCATGCAGAGATAGATGATAGAATAACGATCCTTTAATTGGTCTATGACTTGGTATTTTTCTCGCGCGTTCTTAGGTAGGCTACCGCTTTTTTTATGTCTTCACCACTTTTGATATATTTTAACAGTTCTTCTTTACTCATGATGTCCAAGTTAAGCTTCTTAGGTCTACCTTTGTTTGGTATATCTTTTTTCGTACCTTTTCCTCTACGATCTACACAAGTGCCATGCTTTCGATACTGTTTTACCCATAAATCTAATTGACTATGAACAATATCAAAACTTCTAAGTATTTGACGCTGTGTTTTCTCTTTGCTTAAATACAGTTCTACAATCTTGTTTTTCTCATCAATTGTATACGATGGATGCTTTCTTGTTTTTCTTTCATTCATTCTAACGACTCCTTTATATTCATTCTAACAAAAAAAGCTAGAACACTATACTATGTCCTAGCCTTTTTTTAAGTTGTCCGTTTTAATCAAATAGTTTCGATGAGATTTATTTTAAAAATCATTTGATTAAACATATTGAAGATGCAAAAACATATGAAATACTCAAAATAGAGTTATCTAAGCAATACAGAACCAATCGAGACGAATATACAAGACAAAAGACTGAATGTGTTAAGAGATTTACACAAAAAGGTAAACTTGAACATAAACTAGATATTTTAAAGCATATTGCTGAAAGATTAAATGAAAAAAACATCATATGGAATTTAGGTGCATCCGCTATGCTTTATCTAAGAGGCATTGTTGATGATTTTTCTGATATAGATTTATTTGTAAGACAAAAAGACATAAAAATAGCAAAAGAAATCTTAGAAACACTTGGGAAAATGAAACCTCAACATAGGCATAAAACATACAAAACTGAAGTCTTTTGTGAATATGTGATTGATGATGTCGATATTGATTTAATCTCAGGATTTAAGATTATAAAAGACCAAAAGTTATATGATCTATCTTTTGATGAAAATGAAGTATTTGATACACATGAGATAGATCATATAGTAGTATATATGGATTCTATTCATAATTGGCTTAAATATTATGAGATTATGGGAAGAGAAAGCAAAGTAAATATGTTAAAAAAATACATACATAGGAGTGTTGAATCATGCAACAAAAACTAAAAAAAGGACCGTTATTAAATCAGCAAGGTGAATTAATAGAGGCTGGTTATCACACATCATTAATTAAAACATATGATAAAAAATTGGTGAGAAACAGCAGAATGAGACTTAAAGAATGGGATTATTATTACGTAGGTAATGATGATTATGGTATTGCACTTACTGTTGCTGATAACGGATATATGTGGTTGTTAAGTGCTACACTTTTTGATTTTAATTTAAGAAAAGAAATATCAAAATCAAAAATGGGATGGATACCATTCAAGCGTTTTAATATGCCTGAAACAAGCGAGAAAGACAATGTTATGGTGCATAAAGGCCAGTGGAAAATAAACTATAAGATTGAAAAAGATAAGAGACACATTGAAGCTGAAATTCCTAATTTTAATAAAGGAGAAGCTTTAATTGTTGATCTATATCTCGATGCCATGATTGATGATTCCATGGTGATTGCAACGCCTTTTGCAAATCGGAAACGTTTTTATTATAATCAAAAAATAAATTTATTAAAATCTTCGGGAAGAGTTATTTTAGGAGATGAGATTTTTGATTTTAATGGGGCATATGGTGTGCTTGACTGGGGAAGAGGTGCATGGACATACCATAATATCTGGTATTGGTCTAGTTTGAGCGGTGAGCAAAACGGGCATAAGATAGGATTTAATCTCGGGTATGGATTTGGTGATACCTCAAAAGCAAGCGAAAATATGTTGTTTTATGATGATCAAACCTATAAACTTGACGATGTAGAGTTCATCATACCAAAAGATGGTATTCACTATGATTATTTGAGTACATGGATGTTTAAATCAAAAGATGGAAAGATAGATTTAACCTTTGAACCAATCATTGATAGAAACTCAAGTACAAATATCATTATTTTAAAATCCGTCCAACACCAGGTCTTCGGTAGATTCTCAGGAACATTCAAGGTTGAAAATAAAGAGATTATCATCAAAGATATGCTTGGGTTTGCTGAACGTGTTGAAAATAAATGGTAAATCTTTTGTTTTAGAAGTATAATCTAGGTATATGATAAAAAGGGAGTATAAACCATGAGATATTATATTAAGCAAAAGGTTTTTTCTATCAAAGATAGATTTAAAGTGACTGATGAAAGCCAAAATGAGCTTTATGAAGTTAAAGGTAGATTTATGAGTTTATCTAACAAACTTGAGTTAAAAGACATGAACGGAAATGTTTTGTATCATGCAAAGAAAAAAATCTTATCGCTTATGGCAAAGTATACTTTGTTTGATGATCATGGAAAAGAAGTGGCACACATTAAGAGGAAGTTTAGTTTAAGACCAAATTTCGATTTAGACATCTTAGGACAAAATTTATCAGTAGAAGGTAGTTTATACGGGCATGCTTTCGATATTATAGATCATGAAAATCATATCGCTTCCATTAACAAGAAGTATTTGTCTTGGGGCGATACTTATGAGATAGATATTCATGAATCAGACAACAAAGAGTTATATCTTTTTGTTGTGATCATTATTGATCAAGTGATTCATGAAAAAAAACATAGACAACATCATTAACGATGATGATGTCCATGTGATGCATCAAAAATCAGTTATAAAATCTCTTTTTTTCAATGTGATTATGTCTACGATATGGTTTGTTAAAAAATCTGAAATACACCTATATATAGCGCAACATTGTGAAATGAATATACCTCAAATACATAGTTCTGATATCTTAAGTACATTTCGCATAGAAATTATTTAAAAAAATGTTATAATAATAACAACATTTGAGGTGGTTTTATGAAACTATCAACCGGTATGCATGTACCAATTCACAGTTATAAGCATAACAAACGCCTTCATAGAATTTGGAAAAAAACAACCATATTATCTGAAGATCAGCATTGTTTAGTAACTGGCCATCATCGCACAAGAGTCATTGAGCATGATGGAAGAAGTTGGCATACAAAAGAACCAGCAATTTGTTATTTTTATAACGATTTATGGTTCAATATCATAGGTATGCTTAAGAAAGACGGGGTTTACTTTTATTGCAATTTATCAAGTCCATATTTATTTGATGGAGAAGCTGTTAAATACATCGATTATGATTTAGATGTTAAAGTTTTTCCAGATGGAAACTATATCATTTTAGATGAAAAAGAATATAATGTTCATTCAGATAAAATGTGTTATTCTGATGAAATTGATGAGATTGTCAAAGCTCAGCTTGATATCTTGCTTAAAAAAATCAAAAACAAAGAAAAACCTTTTGACTTGTCGGATATACATTTATATTACGATCAATATAAACGTATGCATAAAAGGTAAATTATATGAGAATTGTACATACGACAATTAAAATGACACTTGTCACGCTCGTTGCAGGACTTATTTCAAGATGGATTGGTTTAGAATACTGGCTGACTGGTGGAATACTCGCATTACTTTCTATACAACTTACAAAAAAAGACTCGATGATCATCGCAGCAAAACGCATCTTGGATGTATTTTATGCGATGTTTTTATCGATTTTTTTGTTTTGGCTATTTGGCTATGAGTTTTGGGTTTTTATCGTATTAGTCTTTATTCTAGTCTTATCTTCTTTCTATTTTAAAATCCAAGAAGGTATAGTCCCAGCTTTAGTTGTTGTAACACATTTTTTGGTAAAAGGAAGCTTTTCTTTTGAGTTTTTGATTGAGGAGTCATTGCTTGTCATTGTATCAATCGGGATTGCGATGATTTTTAATACTTTTTATCCAACTGGTGGTGAAAAAGTATTAATAAAATATATTGAAACCATTGATGGCTATATGAAAGATCATTTAATGATGTTATCATTTTTAGTTAAAGATCCTGAATATCATGAGACTTATTCAAGTTATTATAATCAGCTTGAACAAAAACTAAAGTCTATTATTCAACAAGTTGAAATCACAGATAAAAACATTCTTTTTCAAAATGATCAGAGTTACTTAGCTTATGTATATATGAGAAGCACACAAGCCAGATATTTAAACCATATGTTTGAGCAGGCTGTTAAAGTGAAATGTATACATCCTTATGCAGAAGAGATTGCTATTTTTATAAAAAAACTCTGCTTTGCTATTGGGCATTATGATGAAGGACAAAAACACTTAAATACCATTCATGAAATGCTATCAAAGTATAGATTATCTGATTTACCAAAAACAAGAGATGAGTTTGAATCAAGGGCAATTCTTTATCAAATTTTGTTAGAGCTTGAATCATTCATTCAAGTGAAATTAGAGTTCTATAAGACGTATCCAAAGTTTAATGTAAGCAAATAATTTAATATGTTAGTTGCTCCTTGTTATAATTGAATTATAAGAAAAAAAGGAGAATTACATATGAAGTTTATAAAAAGATTTTCATCGATATTTAATCAGCAAGTACGTACCATTATTTTAGTTGCTATATTAGCTTATGTCGTATTCCAAAGATTAGGAAACACAAGTGGATTTTTAAATGCATTAGAGGTTTATACACCTTTAGCATTTGTCGTTATTGGTCTTTTATATCTAGCAATTAAAGGAAAAGGATTTGCTGCTCATCTCGCTACATTAGCTGCCTTTTTCTTATCTACAGGTAGTAGTTTTGTTAACTCGCTTTTGTCATTTAGATTTGATCCGTTCGGATTTGCAAATCCTCTTGATTTTGGTTCGATTATTGATTTAGTAGCATTCTTATATTTATTACTTATGTCAATATCATTGTTCTTAAACAAAGATGCTAAAGCGAAAAATGAACGTAAAGATTTACTTTTAACTGCGATAATTGCTGGACTGTTTTTCTATTTTAGAGGTGGATTCGATCTTGTGATTGATAAGCTGATGTTACCTGTTATATCATTATTATTTGGTGCACCACTTTCAACAATTTTGTTCTTAGCTGCAGGTGTCATTGATGTTCCATTTAATTTTGTAGATACAATACTCAATACGCCTTTATTATCTATACCGATATCTTATTGGTTGTTCTCATTATTTGCATTTTATTTAATTTTTGGAGCGATTAAAGGTATACTAGGAGAACTTAAAAAATAAAGTCAAAAGCCTAATTCGAATGAATTAGGTTTTTTTATTGTTTTTTACGTGATAAAATAAAGAAGAAACCATTCATAAGGAGTTAAGTTATGTTATATATAAAATCATTTATGCATAAAATATCATTTAAAAAACAAACACTTTTTCTATTTCTATTTATCTTATTTAAACTTATGGATGTGATATTATCTACATATGATTTTTTTGATGGATTGATTTATATATTTCCAGTAGTGTTCATTGGTTTAGCTGTGATGTATTTACAGTTTGATCAAAAACCATTAGGAGCACATGTGCTGATGTTATTTGGTTTATTCGGTCAATATTTATATGCTTTTACATCTGATATATTTAGCTTTAATTTTGGAACGATGTCTTTTATGTCTACAATCAATCATATCGATGCGATTGGCTCAGTACTTAGTATATATCTTATAATATTTGTGATTTCTGCTTTAATGAATGAGAGATTTAGTGGATATAAAATGGCATATGATCCATTGGTTGTTTTATTTGCCATCTATTTGTATATTCGATTTGGGTTTGAATATGCAGTACTAAATGTTTCGATTGCGTGCTTCCTGATGTTCATTCGTTCAAAAGTAGCGTTTTATTTATGGGTCATTAGTTTTGTCATAAGTATGCCATTTTTCTTAATTGATCTGATTATAGAGCAAGCTGGATATGAAATTTTATCTTATTGGGTTTATGAAATTTTAGGGCTTATCTTGCTTGTTTTTGGTTTTATTAAATTGATTAAAGCCCTCAACGAAAAAGAAGCATAAAAAAAGCTATGCTTTTGCATAGCTTATTCAATGCTTATGGAGCGGGCGAGGGGAATCGGACCCCCATTTCATGCTTGGCAAGCACGTGTAATAACCATTATACGACGCCCACTTGTTCGTGCTATTTAATGATAGCAAAATTTTTATATACTGTCAAGCGTTTTTGATTGTTTTTTTGCATAATTTTTTAAAAAAATGACAAGGAGTTCATGATGAAAAAATATGGTATCTTATACTTTTTAATTGCTTCATTTTTCATTGGTGTTTTTTTTACGCTCCTTGTTTATGTAGGTATATGGAAACAACTTGTTTTAGGTTTATCGACTGTTCAATGGTGGTTATGGCCTGTTTATTTAGTGTTAGCGTTCTATGTTACATTGACATTACATGAGCTAGGTCATTTTATAGCGTTTGCAGTTCAAAAGGTGAAATTACGTGCAATCTATTTAACCATGTTTGTTTTTTATAAATCTAAAAAAGGGTGGCGATTTAAAATAATGCCCAAGTTATGGGTGTTGTTAGGTGGTTTGGTTGTACCTGATTTAGATTTAATTGGAGATGAAGAAACCTATAATGAAGTCACTAAAAAATTTGCAAATGCTTTAATTTCGGCACCGATTGTAACTATCAGTTTTATGGGATTAACAAATATCATCTTTATCATAAGTATGATTTGGTCAACACAATATGGTTGGATTGGATTTATATCTGTATTTAATTTGTTTACAACCATGCTTAGTGTTTTATATATTTATACGTTTAGACTGCATACCCAATCCATATACGGTGATTTTATAGCATATAAAAAACTAAAAGAAGATGCATTATTCAGATATATTCAAATAAGTCAATATGTTGGCTTTAGATTGAATCAAGATCAAACATTTTCTATGTTTTTATGGGAAAAATCAAAATCACTCATAAAAGAACATAAGATGAAGACAGATATATTTCACACCACATTGTTAATCAATTACATTGAAGGTATCATTTATGAATCTCAGCCCATAGATGAAGACATTGATCATATGATCCAAAAACTACCTGTCACAAATTATTTAAGAACTGAACATGGATTAATGATGGCATATGATATTGTCATTTATCATTATTTTAATCATCGTGTTGAAAAAGCTTATCAATTATTAGAAAAAATTGAAAAAAGACAAAATCATAAAATCAATGAAAAACAACGAATTTACTTAAATAAAAAAGCTAAGCATGTGACACATATAGCATATAATGATGCCTTTTTGGCAAACAAAGAAAACTTCCCAACAGAACAATCATGGATATTCGAACCTATTTTAGATTATTATAAAAATATGGAGATTTTACATAAAAAATTACCATTTCATATTTATGAATGTCCCGTAGATTTAGAAGAGAAAATATAAAAAAAACACCTTATGGTGTCATAATTAAATGGTGCACCTTTTAGGTATGAAATCGAACTTTTTAATTCATCCATACCTATGGTGACTTTGTTTTCTTTAAAAAAGTTAATAAATATCGTAACTGATTCATCATCATAGATGACATTTGTTAAAAAAGCATCTAAAACATATTCGTTAATCTCATTTATATCCATAGACTCTAAATGTTTATTAATCATATAGAATAACCTACGATCATCAATTCTTTGAGGTTTTAGAAGATTTTCTTTATATATTTCATCTTGTAATATTTCAACTTCATTCTCAAGTTTAGATAGTTCTTGCAAAAGTGTTTTAGAAGACAAGCCATCTTTTATTGACTCGATGATATTGGTGATTTGTTTTTTTGTACGTTTGAGATTTTGTTCTAAAGACTTGATTTTACTATCATCATCAATGTTTTTATTGTATGACTCAATGCTATCTTTAATTAATTCATTGAAATGCTTATCTGTAAAAATATTATTAATAATCTTATTGGCTATAAGAGTCTCTATTTGCATCTTAGATATTCTATTAGTGCTACATTTTTGTTGAATCGATCTATTTTTGTTACATGAATAATAATGATATATTTTGTCAGACTTATTAGTAGAGTCAGCAATCATTGGTCTTCCACATTTTGAACAAAACATTTTTCCTGTAAGGTGATAAGGTACTCGTGCCTTTTTAGCTGCAGGAGCTTTTTTATTTTTACTCATTAATGATTGTACTTTATAAAAAGATTTATCATCAACTATTCTCGGATATATATTTGAATAAACTACTCCGGAATGTTCATACACCCCTATGTATTTTGTGTTTTTTAACATTCTATAGACTCTATTCATATTTAGATTATGACCAAGCATGTTAATTTCAGATACAATTTCTTTAGCGGTTTTCCCATTAATATATAATTCGAATATTTTCCTTACAATAATAGCTTCAGATTCATTTACTATGTGTTTATGATTAGCAGTGGAGTAGCCATAAACCTTATGTCCACCTATAGATTTCCCATTAAGTAGATTTTCTTTAATTCCTCTACGAACTTTTTGCTCAAGTTCTAATGAGTAATATTCAGCCATACCTTCAAGTATAGACTCCATGAGAATTCCTTCAGGACCTTCAGTAATATTTTCCATAGCTGATAATCTTTTTATCCCATTTTTCTTTAAGGTATGATTGTGAACAGCTGAATCGTATTTATTTCTAGAAAATCTATCCAGTTTGTATATGATTATATAATCGAATAAATCTTTGCCTGAATCTCTCATCATCTTTGAGAACTCTATTCGATCATCATATTTACCAGATTGAGCACGATCTATATAGATTCCTACTACATTAAGTTTGTTCTTTTTAGCATAGTCTTTACATACTCTTAATTGACTTTCAATTGATTGTTCATTTTGTTTATCAGAACTATATCTTGCATAAATAACAGCTCTATTCAAATATCTCACCCTTTCCAAAAAGCATATTAATAAGATAGAATCCTATCTTATTTTTTTTTATCATCATCACTAGTGAACTTATAAGAAGTTAGTAAATCATTCAAATAGAGTTCCATTCTTTCTTTGCCTTCATCATTTAGGATATTGTACTTCATTACAAAATCATCACCAATTTGATTGATGTGATTCAATGTAACTATCTCTCCTTTTGCTAAAGCATTTATATCAATACTTAAGCAGTTGCAAATATTTTTTATAGTGTTAATTCCAGCTCTATCGATTCCTCTATTTATGACGCTAACAACAGTTGTATATGGAATATCGCATTTAATAGAGAAGTCTCTCAAACTCTTATAATTATTCAATATAAAATCTTTTAACTTATTTTCAGTGGTCATTTTGTACACCTCACTTTATTCACATTTTACCACTTATTTATGATAAAAACAATAAAATTTACGCTATAAGGTTGACAATGGACGATACTGAGTTTATAATAGCATTAAAATACGCAGTTGCGTAAACATAAAGGAGGGAAATCATGCTTTATAGAAATCTAGAAGCTGAGTTGAAAAGAAAAGGCATTACACGAAGAAAACTCGCTAACTTACTTGGAATTAATATTATGACAGTTTCTTCTAAACTTAACGGCAAAACAGAGTTAAAGTTTGATGAAGCAAAAAAGATTGCAGCAGAGTTAGACAATCAAGATTTAAATTATTTATTCGAGAAGTAGAAATCAATTTCAAAGAGCAAAGGAGTATCCCATGAAGTTTCAATTAACAGAGTACCAAAAAATTAGATTAGTTGAACTGGGGTTAAAAGTAAGCAGTAGAGACCCAGAAGATTTCGCAGATTTTTGCGAAAAGTTTGAACAAGAGCAAAGGAGAAAAACTATGTTAAAAAACAAGAACAAAACCAATGAGGGGGACAACCAAAAAGCAGTGGATCTGATAGAAACTACTCAGAGACAATTAAAAGAGATCCATTTATTTTATGGAGTGCTAAGAGATACTGAACAAATAAAAAGTATAAAGAATACTGAAATCAATCAGTTAATCCAAAGTGTTGAAAAGACATTAAGAGATAAACACCATTATTCAGAAGAACAAATCAAAGGGATCAATTGGGACATAGATCCAAAAGAACATGAAAGATTTAGAGAATGGTGTGCACGTACCGGAAATGACTTCCATCGTTACGAAACACTAGACAAATATCTTAACTTATGAATTTAAAGATCCTAAGAAGAAAGAAAGGATATCGACAATCTGATTTAGCAATAGCATTAAACACAAGCACAATGATTCTAAGCTTACTTGAAAACTATGATGTCATACCAACACCTAAAATGATGGATGATATTGAAGAAGTTTTAGAATCAGATCGACTTGAGATTTATAACAAAAAAGATATCCAACTAATTAAACGAAAGAATACTAAGTTCAATGTCCCAGATGATTATGAGTACTATCATGTACACGTTAGACTTCCAAAAGCCTATAAAGAACTTCTTACAAAAGAAAACTTTAGAAAAGCTGGCTATGGAAGTCTGACTCATTGGTTGCATCACAAGATTAAGAATTTTCAAAGACAATTAAAACACATTGATGATTATTACCAAAAGAAAGCTAAAAAGAAAAGACACCTTAACAAATAGTTAAGATGTCAAGCAGTTAAGCCCGAGCAAAGGAAAACTGCAATATTATTATACTTTAAATCAACAGAAAGGACAATAACATATGGAAAACTATGCTGTTATTTATCCTATTAAACCTGAATATACAAGAAAAATAGAAGCATCACTAAAGACTAAAGAAGTACGTACTAGACTTCCTAAATTAAAAATGCCTTATACAGCCTTTGTTTATGAGACAAAAGCAAAGCCAGATGGACAAGGAAAAATAGTTGGATGGTTTCGTGTAAGTGAAACATCAACAATGAAATATGAACATTTTGAATCCTGTGATGATGAAACAATCCAGGAACTTTTAAATGATTTAGCAATAGATAAAGAAACCCTGGTTAAATATCTAAAAGGCAAAGATCTAAAGATGCTTCATATTAACAATTATTTCTCAATCAATCCAGTTAGCTTAAATGCAATTGGAATACATTATCATCCACAATCATACATTTATATTACTGCAGATCAAGCATCAAGTATTGTTCATTTTGGTAGTCTACCATTCTAATATGGATGTTAAGAAGATAAAAGAGTTTGCGAACACTCTTTATGATTTACTCAAAAAAGACAAACTACCTAGAAGAAACATCAAAAGAATACTTTATGATCGTGGAAACAAGTTAGGCATCAACGAAAACACACTTGATGTCATATGGAATGCGTTTATGGAAGATATGTATAATCCATATGGAAAGAATTTCACATTAAACAAAAAATCAAAGGAGAAATCTATCATGAAAGGTAAAAGAAGACCTATATTAGTTATTAATAAAACCACTGGGAAAATTAAAGAGTGTAAAACTCAAACTGAAGCTGCAAAGTATGTTAAAACAACACAAGCTACATTATGCAATATCTTAAAGGAACGTAAAGACTATAAAAACTTTAGTTTCCAATATGCAGATCCAAGTGGTATCACAACAATCAAGAAAGCAAAAGAAATCAAAGAAGATCCATTATCATCAAAAGCCATTATCAAAGAAGCTAAGAAAGTTGAAGATGATGTTAAAAAGAGAAGTTCATTTGAAAGAGCTGGAGATCCATCTAAAGATAATCCAATCATATCAGATATGAATCCAGCTGATGAACCACCTCAAATATTCAATAGAATAAATCATGTTTATGATGTTGATAAAGATAGACAAACTTACATCGAAGCATTATTAGATAAGGCACAAAAACTTATTCTTAAATATGGTATTGCTTTAGAAGAGCAAGAGAAGAAACTCTTTGAGGATATCTTAAAATGAAGTACGTTAGAGCGATGTTTTTTATCCTATTAGTCGCATTAATATCTGTAGGGGGATTCTTAACATATGTGTTTTTCAAAAGTGTTGAAATGGAGTTTATTCATCTAGTATTAATACTTGCATTTCTTTGCATCTTCTATGTTGAGTTGCTAATGATATCCATCATGATTGATGGCGATTGCAACAGTGAACTTAAACGAGTAGAAAGAAGACATGCAACAGCAGATGAAAGAAGAGTCGCAACAAAAGATGACTTTGCTAAGTTATAAGATGGTGTGTCATGGCTAAGACACTAAAGAATGACCATGATAGAAAACTCTTTATTGATAATCCTGGTAATTGGGAAATCATTAGAGATCATGGACTTATAAGAATACTGCAGCTTAATAAAACTAGAATTGCTAAAGTTCAAATTAAGACAGCAGATAGTGAAAGATTACATGTTGGTTATCAAGATATAGCATTTAGAGAAATCATTGGTATAGATAATGATGAAATTATGATTAGTCCATTTCCATTAGAAGAACGTGCTATCATTCTCTATTTAAAGCATATTAAGTTCTAATGTGCTTATGGCTATGTTATATCAAGAAAACTATTCAAATAGTTTTAAACTTAAATATTGAGGTGATACAGTGGCTAGAAGAATTAAGTTCTTTGATGGTCAAAAGGAAACAAAACCAATTAAAGATCCAAAAGACATTGAAAGATTGATGTATTACTTACTATCAGAACGTGAACACGCTAAGACAGAAGTAAAAAGATACCAAGCAGACCGCAACTGGATGATGTGTCTACTTGGTATCAATACAGCATTCAGAGCCGAAGATCTTTTACAGCTCAGAGTATTTGATGTTATTAAAGGTTATGTTCAAATCAAAGAAAACAAAACTGGGAAGATGCAAAACTTTAAAATGAATAAAAATCTTCACCAGGATATTAAAGAATATGTCGAAAGAAATGGTCTATCAGAATATGATTACATGTTCATGGGCCAAAAGAAGAAACAAGATGGAAAGAACTACTCTAATCCAATAACAAGACAAAGAGCACATGCAGTTATCACAAATTCTTGTGAAGCTGTAGGGATCTATTTCGTAGTTGGTATGCATGGATTAAGAAAAACCTTTGGATATCATTTCATGCTTAATGGTGGTAGACCAGAAACACTCATGAAGATGTATAATCATGATTCATATGATGTCACCAAGAGATATGTCATGTGGGGTATCGATGATGCTGAGAAGTCTAGAACTGATACATACATTGGTGGTGCACATAAAAAATAGTTAGTCATAATATGTTATAAAAGTTCATTAATAAAATCATCAACACCAAATAATAAATTGAGTTTAGCAACAAACAATTGAAACTCAACAACTATTTCATTAAATATATCATATAGATCCATTATAGCAAGAATATGAAAATTATATTTCTCTATGATCGGTTCTTCACTACTATTTATATCTCTATCTAAAACACTATTATTTACATAGTTTTTGAAAACTTGATTATACTTTTCTTCATTTAACTTCTTATATTCATCTATAAGATTACTACATTTTATCAAGAAATCATCGCATAAATTTCTAATTTTTGGTCTTATATATTGCTGGTTTAGCGTTATGAAATCATCGCTTTTTGTAATAGAAATTTCACATTTTTTGAGTTTGTTGTCTAATTGACTAAATTTATTAAGGTCTTTCAAATCATTCAAATGGTTAATATTATCATTAAAAATTTCTATTATTTTATCATTTATCAAAAATTGCTTTTCTATTATTATTTTACTAGCTTCAATTTTAACTGCTTGTGGATAACTATCTGAAGTTAGTTTCTTTTTGAGCCTAAGTTGAGCTGCAGCAATATAAACTGTTACAAATAAAGTTATAATCTGTAATACATTACTCAATAAAAAAGTTGAAACGACATCAAAAAAATAACTGATGTAATCACCTAAGGTAAATGATAAATATAAAAAGACATTTGATTCGTTTAAAAAAATGGTAAACATGTTATACCTCCTAAATTTTAATAAGTGGGAAATTAAGATATATAATCACGATTCATATAATGTCACCATGAGATATGTCATGTGTGGTATCGATGATGCAGAAAAGTCTAGAACTGATACATAAATTGGTGGGGCTCATAAGAAGTTATAATGTGTTGTCAGCAATAAATAGATTAATGTCTTCTGTGATATCAGATGTTAAATCATACATTGATCTTGATAGATATGAAAACTGATAAACATATTCAGGGTCATCCTCATCTTCATGATAATCAAAAGTTACTTCTATGATTTTGAGAATCTTTGGGTTAATGTTGTTACCGACATGAATGTACTTTTCCAACATTTCACTTATTTTCATTTTTTTATTATATTTATATTTAAAATGAATTGACTCAGTAAAAAAATTAATGATGGTCCTATACGCTAAACATTTCTCAATAAGTTCTTCAGGAAAATAGATTATATGATCCCAAATAAACGCATCTAACTCGTTTGATAGTTTGTTTATTTCTGATAATTTATCACTGACTAGCGTTGGAAGTTCTGAACTTTGTTGAATCTCAGTTTGATAAGAAATGACTAATGCTTGACAGTGTTCTATTTTTCTAATTATAGAAACAACACCTTCATATACAGTAAGTTTTTTACTAAATAATATTTTACTGTTTTCTGACTTCGTTTTGTTTATTGTTTCATAATCATTTACTTTTTTATAAAGAAAAAATTGAGAAACGGCAATACCCAAAGTAATCACTAAATTAATAATGCTTAAAGTTAAATCCATAGTATACCTCCTAAATTTGTTTGAAAGGACAGATAAATGAAAAAAATCATTATATTGATAATGCTATTAATAGTTGTATCTATCATATTCTATGTTATTAATTATGATCCAGGATTTGTTGTAGGAATTATTTGTGGATCAGTAATTGTATATATTCTAGAAATAATTTTGTTTATTCTACTTAAGAATAGATGGAAATAGTTTATTTTAAATAAGACCTAATTGATGTGTTTAATTTTTCTTGCTGTACTATTAAATCATCTGTATATTTAGAAAATCCTGACATTGATATTCTCTTATTTCCAATTTTAATGTTCTCATTTAAGTAAGTTACCAATTTTTCAGAAATAAGGTTTAACTCATAGATATCAGCTAATATGGTTTTGTTAGTAACTTTAATTTTTGCACTAGAACAAACTTTCATATAATCATCTAAAGCATTGCGTACCACACCTAGATACATGAGAGGTGAGTAAACAGTTCTTGAATCAATTCTTTCTTTATCTGGATAATTACCTTCAGATATTTCAGCACAATAGCAAGATTTTCTATAAAACTCATTTGAAAGAATGCATAGTTCCGATAAAACCTCTTCAGATCGTTCTCTTCTAAGTTTTTTCTTATTAGCAAAATAATCAAAGATTTTAGATGCATACAAACCTAAGTTAGTTAGCACACCACCAGCAATAGCAATAGCTGCACCAATTAAAGCAGCTTGCATGGTTTCAGTCATAAATCCACCCCTTGTTTTTGTTTTCATTATACACTAAAAAGTACGAGTTTTACGAGAAAATCTATTACGGTAAAATATTTTTATAAGTTTTTGCACATATCAGCACAACAAAGAGCAAATCACAAACATAAAAAAATTGACAGTTTCAGTGGTTATGTAACATTTTTCAAACCAAAAAAGAAAGGAGGAAATTTCAAGTTGAATAGAGAAAAAATGATAGCCTTCTTGATTGGATATGGCTACAAATCAGAAGAGGTACAAATACTATCTGATGACAAGTTGAAAAAAATAATAGAACAGCTTCACAAAAAATTAAAATAAAAAAATCCGAGCAAAGGAAGGAACGTTTTATGTATTTAGAAAAATTAAAGAGGCTTGCTAAAGGAGCAGCTTCAAGACCTATATTACAAGGTCTATGTTACAGAGATGATGAGATCCTATATACAAATTCATATGTTCTTATCATAGAAAAGAATTCAAGAAAAGTCGATGAAGAATTTGTTGTCAGTTTAATGAATGGAAAGATACTTTCAGGTAACTATCCAGATTTGAAATCAATCAAACCAAGTCAAGATAAACTTGAAAAGGTAACTGACATTAGATTTGAAATCAAACCGTTTAAAAACCCATATTATATTGCTAATGGCATTTATTTTAACAAGAAAGAAATGGAAACTGCATTCTCATGTATTGGATTAAAACCATTTGATCTTGAGGTTGTAGATAAGATTTATGTTGCAAAAGAAAAGCGAATGCTTGTTTATGATAACCAGGATAAAGGACAGTATGTTCTTGTCTTGGGTGTAAGAATAGAGTGAGGAAAAACAAATGGTAGAAAACATAAGCAGTAAAATGGTAAAAGCAAGAAAAAAATATCGTTGTATGTTTAGTGGGAAAACCATAAACATTGGTGACGAACATATTTGTCAAGTAAATAAAGATGGTGGTGAAATATACACATTTAGAATACATAAAGAAGCAGAATATTTAGCAGAGGAACTTGATTTATATGGTAAAGGAACTTACAATGATGGGTTTCAAGATGATGATTATGAGCAATTATTACAAGACTACATATATGATAATGACTTATTTGATGAATATGATAATTTTGATGGAAGCAGTCACGACTTTGTTTATAAGCACTATACGTCAAAAGCTAAAGAGGTAGAAAAATGAAAAAACCAAATAATCAAATATTAAAAGAAATCAACAATGAAATTGAAAGCGGAGTCACACTTGAGAGACTTAAGGAGTTAAGAAAAAAACTCAATAGAATCGATTTAAGTGATGAATTTGGATGGTCAGAAAATAAAAGCTTAAAAACTTGGTTGAAAGTTTGCATAGATGAAATGATTTTAGAAGCTGGAGATGATTTCGGTGGTCTAACGAAAGTTGAGGTTCAAAAATGAATAAGATAGAAAAAATTAAAGAACTAATTAATCAAACTAATATAATCTCTAAAGATACATTTGAACAATTAGATTTTATTATACCTAAAGTGATAATGACAAAAGAATTAAAAGATAAGATGAACGATACAACAGATCATACTGATGTTAGTAATTTCCTAGAAATAGTAGAAAAGATTTTAGGTAAAATCCATGTATACATGCTACTGAGTGATGACTACCATAGAAACGGAAAGCTATCACAACAAGATATGATTCAGTATGAAAAAACTGAAGAAGAGATTAACAATATTCTTGAGATGTTGCTAGCTGAAGAGCATGATTATATATTTGACCCACCAATTGATATCAGAACTTGTAAAGAATGTGGATGCACTGATATACATGCTTGTCCTGGTGGATGCCATTGGGTAACTGATGATCTTTGCAGCAATTGTGTATATAAAGTAATTGTCGAAAAGGGATTTAAGGCAAATGCTGGTACTTATTATCAAGAAGTTAAAACTGTCATTGCTGAAGAAGTAATATCATTAGAAGAAGTTGAAGCTATGATTTACGGATATGCTTCAGCATTGGGTTATGAGCATTGGTATGATGGAGAATGGAACGATGACATTGAAGACATAAATAAAGGCACAGAAGTTCTAAGATTTGACATCAATAAAGGAGAGGAAACTCAGCATGTTTATTTTTATAAAAAACAGTGATTTTACGAGAATTGACTGTACGGTAACATTTTTTAAAAGGTATTAAAAGATTAAGAGTTACAAAATAACGTTACATGGCTGTTAAGTAGGTTTTAAGCATTATTATAAAAAAATTGACAGTTTTTACGGTGTTATGTAACATTTTTCAAGAGAAAACGAAAGGATGGAATAATCCATGAAACTAGAAATAAACTTACAAGATGGGGATTTAGATACCTCATCAATAAGTGATCGTACAACTGTAACAATAACCGATGGAGATAGAATAATTGCAGATAATGTGAAAATTGGAGATTGCTTCACCTCTAGAGGAAAAAAGCACATACTCTTGTATATAGCAAAAAACGAAATAGTTGTTGCAGAGGTAGCATATAGCAAAAAGCTACATATTAGTGAATCATCTTCAATATCTATTGCTCCAATGGAAAATAAACCTGAGCCACCTAGAAAACCAGTCAAAACACCTCCACTGGATATTCATATCGGAGATAGAAGAGTTGTAAGAAACTCAGCAAATATATTTAGAGATAAACCTAGAACACCTCGTGTAAAGACAGTGACTGTTGGTGGTGAACTAACTAAAACATTGTTAATAATTATAATCTTAATATCTGCTGCTATATTAGCTCTATTTTTATTTGGAATATTAAGATAAAAAACAGTGATTTTACGAGAATTGACTGTACGGTAACATTTTTTAAAAGGTATTAAAAGATTAAGGGTTACAAAATAACGCTATATGGCTGTTAAATTGACTTTTAAAGGTATTATAAAAAAATTGACAGTTCTAGTGGTTATGTAACATTTTTCAAGAGAAAACGAAAGGATGGAAAAATCCATGAAAAAAGAGATTAAGTTAAAAAGATTTGTATTGCTAGATAACAATGAAATTATAGATACAAATAATAAGTATGAAGAGTGCCCTGAAAAATGGGAAATGCCTGATAATTATGTTTGTTATCTTGATTATCCTAAAGAAAATGCTTTGATTGGTGGTTTAATATGCACTCTATCAATTGATATGAATAGAGTGAAAAAAACCAGCGATAATATTTTAGACTTACTAGAAGTTGGAGATCTGGCTGGAACTTTATTCACAATTGGAAAAGAAACTGAATTAAGAGTTCAGCAAGTTATGAATCTAAATAAGCCAGATAGGATTCATTTTCACGGTGGAGAAGTATTTAAAAGAGACATTGTATGTATCTACAAACTTAAAAAAAATGGTGACTACACTAGATATGAGGTGATTGATGATGGAAAATAAAGAGAAAACTGTGATCGTTGCTAGCGGACCATCACAAGCTGATTATAAAAAAGCACTAGAAATAAACAAATCCATGAAACTAGACATCCAAAATGAAAATAACGAAAAATCTGAGAAAGCATTTCAAACAAGAAAAGTAGGAGTTCCAGTTATTAAAGACATATCAACACTAAAAGAAATGCCTGAATATAAACCACTTGACTTTCCTGGATTCAAGTATGCGACTTTAATTCATGGTGTACCTGTTGTTGTTCATGAAAATGGGCAAATGTTTATTATTCAAAACACTACTCATAAAAAACGTGATTTAGTCATGAAACATATTAATCAAGCAGTAAAAGAAGGTTATGTAGAAATCCGAGAACTTGACAAAGAGATCCATTTCATTGATAACCAAGTGGTTTGTGACATCAAGAAAATGCTAAAGGAGCAAAAATAATGGCTAGATCTATGTTTAACGATCAAATTACAGATAGTGATGCATTTCTTGATATGCCTCTATCAACACAAGCACTATATTTTCATTTTATAAGTTCTGCAGATAATGATGGATTTGTAAACAATTGGAGATCTATCATAAAGAAAACTGGTGCTGCAAATAATGACTTTACTTTACTAATTGACAAGAAGTTTTTATATCATTTTGAATCAGGTGTCATTGTAATAAAACATTGGAGAATTCACAATCTTCTTCGCTATGATCGATATAAACCTACTGTATATCAAGATGAATTAGCAATGCTTGATTTACAGGATAACAAGGCTTACACAATGAAATTAATAGAAACAGATGAAGCTAAAGATTTGTTTGATTATGGTGATGGTTTACCAAATGGCAACCAACGGTTGACACAAGTAAAGATAAGTAAAGTAAAGATAAGTAAAGTAAAGATAAGTAAAGATATAGAAGAGCCTAAACAAGAAATCATCATTAATAAAAATTTAGATTCTTCAAAAAAAGATAAAAAATTCATACCACCAAAACTTCAGGATGTCATTGATTACTGTACAGCAAGAAAAAATAAAGTAGATCCAAAAAAGTTCTACGATTTCTTCACTGAAGGTAAGTGGAAAGATAGTTTTGGTAAACCAGTATATAACTGGAAACAAAAGATTATTACATGGGAAGGTAGAAACAATAACAAGGAGGTATCTACTAATGCAAAATCTCAAGAAACAATTACACCATATGTCAGAAGAGAAGACCGATAGTTTTAAATCATTTGTTGAACGTGTATTATCTGATCCTGAAACAGCTGATATTGATGTTACAAACAAAAGTAATGTTATGCTCGCTATTAACTATCTAAATTTAAGAGATGAAGAGCATCCAGGGATTACAATAAAACTTCGTAAAGAACCATATCTTGAAATAGTTTATGTTGATACCAAAGAAAAGCAGCTTGAAATCCAAAGACAAAACTCTATTAAACTCTTTGGTGATGACTCCAGGGATTTAAAAGCATCTTTATCAGATTTTAAGTTAGATACACTAAATCGCAAAAAGGCTTATAAACTAGCAACTGGAATTGTCGATGGTAAGAGTGATAAAAATCGTGGGTTATACATTCACTCAAAACAATTTCAAGTTGGAAAAACATATCTTGCTAATGCAATCACAAATGAACTGATTGATAGAGGCATTAAAGGAGCATTCTTATTTGCTCCTAGCTTTGCAAGAGTAGCAAAGGACTTCGATAACCTAGAAACTAGAATACAAGTACTTAATAACTCTCATTTACTTGTCATAGATGATCTTGGAGCTGAGTATAACTCCGAGTGGTTCTTCACAGAAGTTTTAATGCCAATCTTGCAGTATCGATTAACTCATAGGCATCTAACGATAATCACATCAAACTATAGCATCATAGAACTTGGTGAGAAATATCAACAAAAGATATCTGATAAGAAATATGTTGAAAGATTACTCTCAAGGATCTATGAGCTCACTGATGAGGTGAATCTTGATGAATAAGAAGATAGAGCTTCATGAGCAAACTATAAGAATACAGTATGAAAATGGACTAACTCCTAAACAAATAGCTGAAAGACATTATGTGAGTATTCCAGCTATTTATGAAAAACTCAGAGAACTAAAAATCAAGATTGAACATCCATTTTTGAGACAAGGAAATTATACAAAACTAAAGAAAATGTATGTTGATAAAAAATACTCTATTCGTGAAATATCAAGAAAATGTAATGTATCCCAACAGTTAGTCAGTAAAGCATTAAAAAAGTTTGAAATAAAAAGATTAAATCCGAGCAAAGGAAAAGGTGTTAAACATGAATGAACAAGAAATGATGACAAATGCAATGATGAAGGAAAACTACATCGATGCAATTAAGAGCTATGTAGAAAATAAATCTAAAAATGATGAACAACTCTTAAAAGCTCTAGATAATGAAAAAAAGACATATGAAAAATGTTGGTCATATATCATGAGAAAAGCTAAAGATCATTTAAATAATAAATCAGGACATATTATGCCATCAATAGTATTTGGATGGGCGATTCATTATTTTATTGAAGATGAATCAGTCTTAGAAAAAGAAGTAGGTAAATCAATTGATAATGAAACAACAGTTAAACCAAAATCCCAAAAAGAAGTTAAAGTGCAAAAAGAAGAGAAGAAAAACAAGAGTTTTGAAACTTTATCAATATTTGATTTTGGAGTAGATGAATAGTGATTTTAACCTTAGATAAAATTAGGAAAACTTTTATTGGATTAACTGAAAATAGAATAAAATTGCTTTATAAACATTATCAAGAAAACCCAAAACATTTTTACCCACATAGTAGACATTGGAAAGACATTGTAGATGATAGAGATAAATATATGATGTATGATGTCAACGAATTGGTTGATAGTTTACCAAATTACAATGTTCATAATGGAGTTATTCAAGTAAAATATGTATTTATAGGCGAAACAAAGTATTTTATGGTAAGGAATTCTCATACAATAGCACTATTTGATTTATCAGATAATGCATGCCATGTATATCATAAGGCTGAATGGAAAAACACAAGAGTCTATGTATGGTTTAACATAAATAACGGATATGGTTGGAATGGACATCCGACTAATTCGCTTTATAGAAATGATTATAGACCTACTAAACATGATATAGAACAGATACATCAAATGGATGAGTTTAAATACATTGATTTTACAAAGTTAGAGTATGTTAACTTATATCCATTGATGAACAATCGACTGAATAAAGATCATCTATGGCAAATAGAAATGCTTATTAAAACAGGATATATAAGACTTGCAACTGAATTAGCTTCAAGTTATCAAAACATAGATTTCAAAGTTTTTAAAGAATATCAAGATTTTTTCAAGTTAAGAGGTAAAGGTCTATGGCACTATAATCAAATAATGAAACTTAGAGAAAAAGGATTTTATAATCCTGAGTTTATGTTTCTGGATACTTACGAAAGTTACTATCATGCGTTTTGGATACCTTTTTTGGAAGAACATCGAGAAATTAAAAGACACAAGTTTATTAAGTATATTAAAGGTAGAAAATCAACACAAACAATATTTGACATTGATTTTTTATCGATATATAAGTTGTATTTAAAGTACATTGAAAAACTAGGACTTGATTTTTCAAGAGATAAGTATGTTTTTCCTGAAAATCTAGAAGAAGAGTTTAAAGAAGTACTGCTTGTTATTGATTTTACTCAATATCCACCACAAGATTATAAGACTGCATTGTTAAGATGGCAATCAAAGTTAAAAGTCAATGAAATGGATCCTAGATACGTTGCGGAAGTTATAAACTTCGGAATACAAAGACAAAGAGATGAAGAAGAGAAAAAACAGATCATAGAAATACAACGCAAAGCTGAAGAAGAGAAAAAGAGAATATTGAAAATCATATTTGAAACTAATAAGCACTTTAATTTAGAACTAGATGATGACTTTGTATTAGTCGCACCTAAATCATCTGATGATTTGTATATTGAAGGTAAAACATTAAATCATTGTGTTTTTCAATACTTGGATTCTATCGCTAAGAAGGATAAAGCTATCTTTTTTGTCAGAAAAAAGAAATACATTGAGAAACCATTCTATACAGTTGAAGTTAGGAATGGTCATGTAGTACAGTGTAGAAGCACTAATAATTTAGATCCGGCTAACAAAGCAGCATATTTTACCCATTGGATAAACAGTCATATTGATGATATTAAAGGAAAGACTGAAATGGCAATAGTATAAAAGAAGGTTAATGCCTTCTTTTTTTAGCATCATTACGTAGTAATGGGTGCACAATATTTTATTTAAAAGCAAAAATGGGATTGACACGTTACATGGATATCTTTAATTTGAAGGTGAGGACAAGTGTAGTTTTTATTTGAGGTTCTAGGACAGTCTTTCCATCCTTTGCACTGATCTCTAGAGCCTGAAATAAGAACTAAATATAGTAGAAACTGCGGTTATTTATTTTTTTTCAAAATATTAGATAACCGTTTAATCCTATATGGGGTATGAACTTACGCAACAAAAACGAAGGTGATTATATGGCAGACTCTAAATGGCAACAAGTTAAAATCCGAATACCTGAGATAAAGAATTGGATTATTCACACCAATGCTACAGAGACACAAATATACACTCGATTAGGTATATCCAAAAACACATGGATTAAATACAAGAGAGAATATGGTATCTTATCTGCAGCATTGTTTGAAGCAAGAAAATATAGAGGTCAAGTATTAGTACCTGAGTTGTATGATGCAATGCTCAAGCTAGCATTAGGATATGAAGAGAAAGAAGCAGAAGTTACTGAGAATGAAGTACTTAATGAAAAGAACGAGATAAAGGTTACTAGAAAGATAGTACATAAGAAATATCCACCTTCTGAGAGTGCTGCATGGAAACTTCTTAAGCATTATACAAAGGATACTAAAGATCCTGTCACTGATAATCCAATGGACCATCAACTCAAGGTTAAGAAGCTAGAACTAGAGAAGAAGGCACACAAACTAAAAGAGGATAATGATTGGTAATGCCAGGACATAAGTTTTATACAAGTAGAACATGGAGATCATTTAGAGAAGTAGTCATCATAGAGAATGGTGGTGTATGTAATAGATGCCATAAGGTATTCACAGATACATCACAGTTAGAAGTGCATCATATCAAACACTTAAAAGGTAGTGATTATGATGATTATTCCAAATCACTTAATAAAGATAATGTAGAGGTCATCTGTCATAAGTGCCATAATGAAGAGCATGGAAGATTTATTACACATAAAGAAGTGATCCTAGTGTTTGGTCCACCTTTAAGCGGTAAGACAACATATGTCAAAGAGAACAAGGGATACAGTGATATAGTAGTAGATCTTGACAAGCTTCAAGAAGCAATCACATTAATGCCAACATATCAAGAAGTGCCAGCAGTTAAAAGAAATCTCTTCAGTGTAAGGGATTTGTTACTTGACCACATCAAGACAAGATATGGTAAATGGAAGACAGCTTGGATCATTAGTGGTTATCCAAATACATTTGATAGAGATAGAATCATCAATGACTTACAAGTAGATGCAGTAATCCTTATGGATGCAACACAAGAAGAATGTTTAAACCGTTTAGAAAATGTTAATGACTATAGAAAGCAATACAAAGTAGAATGGCAAGAATACATTAATAGATGGTTCTCACAGTATACCCCCCCTGTTGATGAAGAAAATGGGTAGTGCTGTTAGCCCCCCAGCAAGGTAACTTTCCTCGCAACCGAAATTTTGAAAAAAAATATTTTTGAAAAATGACTCCAATCAAAAAAAGGTGTTATGGTTCAAAAAGTTAAGCAAAGGAGATCATATGGAATTAAAAGATTATAAAGGTCTATTTGAATCTAGAGATATGAAAGATGTCTATGAATTAAATAAAGATTTTATATTAGATTTAATTGATACGAAAAAACACATTGATAAACTAAATGATTTACCGTTAGTCATTGTACATCCTACAGATAAAACTAAACAAAGGATTTCTGAAGCAGCTAAAGTTATTACTAAACTAAAACAAGTGTATGCAAATCAGATAGTAGTACTAAATAAAATCATGGGTAATGAAACTAGTGGTGAACAATCAGGTGATCCAATAGAAGCCTTTAAGAAAAGAAAAAGGATAGACAATGAATAAGGTCAATCTTGAAAACACAACCATTAATGGAGTCTTTAGTTATTTCCTTGACTACTACAAGATGGTATTCGAAAAAGGTTGGTTTGTTGGCCAAGAGATGAAACAAGTACTACACAACTGTTATAAAGATTTAAAACATTATGAGTATGATCCAACTGATGCTCATATCAGAATAGAGTTTACTGAAACACTATGTAAACAATCTAAGAATAGATTTTATGGAAAACCATTAAAGCTGATGAAGTGGGAGAAAGCATTACTCGAAGTCATCTATAGCTTTAAAAAATCTAGTGGTATTAGAAAGTACAAACAAATTTTATTATTAATCGCACGTAAGAATGGAAAAACAACACTTGCGGCATCTGATTGTAATACTGACTTGTTTATAGGCAGTGGTGGTCAAGATATATGTTGTTCATCAAATGATGATGCACAAGCAGATCTAGTCTTCCAGGAGATTGATAGTATGAGAGAAGCTATCGATCCTGATGGTAAGCATACACATAGAAACAAAAAAGGACTCAAAAACATTAAGAACAGATCGAGAGTCTTTAAGATTTCAGAAAGACAGAAAAACAAAGAAGGTCGTAACATCACAAAAGCAGTCATCGATGAGGTTCATGAGATGCGTGAAAATACAATCTTCATGAGTATATGGCAATCAGCTTCAGTTGTTGAAGATCCAATCATCATTGAAATTACTACTGAAGGTATTGTCGATGATGGATATTTAGATAAGCGTTTAGCTTATGCAAGAAAAGTCTTAAAAAGAGAAATTGATGATGAATCATTGCTTCCCTGGTTATATACCCAAGATAACGAAAATGAAATATGGACTGATAGAAACTCATGGTGGAAGTCAAATCCTTCAATGGGAGTTATCAAACAATGGGAGTACTTAGAAGATAACGTTGAGAAAGCAAGATCATCTAATGAAGACAGAGCATTCATTTTATGCAAAGACTTCAATATGAAGCAAAACAAAGCTATCTCATGGTTATTACACAATGAGATAGAAAATGATGAATCATTTGATTTAGAAGATTTTAGAGAAAGTTTCTATGTAGGTGGCATCGACTTGTCAGAAACTACAGACCTTACAGCCGCATCAATACTCATTCAAAAAGGCAGGAAGAAGTTTTTCTCAGTCATGTATTTCATACCAGAATCAAAAGCCAATAGTGAGAATAGAACAAACCTTGAAAGAAAAGACTATCACAGTCTAGCTCAAAAAGGATTAGTTAGAATTCTTCCTGGTAATGAAGTTACATATGAAGCAATCACAGCATGGTATTGGGAGTTATATGAAAAATATAAACTCAAACCATTCAAGTTTGGATATGACCAATGGAACGCAAAAGGTCTTATTAAAGATTTAGAGTACAAGTTTGGTCAAGGTGTTACAGAAAAGATAAGAATGGATTATTCAGTTTTAAGTAATCCGATGAGATCCTTAGGAGCTGACTTTAAAGATCATTATGTGAATTATCAAAACAACGAACTCACAAAATGGAATTTAATGAATGTAGCTGTTAAAACAAATAATTCAGGGTTGATAATGCCTGTAAAAGTACAGTCATCAACAACAAGAATAGATGGAGCGGTGAGTATGATGATTGCATATGCAGTGAAATCAATGTATCAAGCAGATTTTGAAACGCTAATGGATATGGGTGGTGATTAAAAATGGGATTTTTAGATTATTTAAAATCAGTATTTAGAAGTAAGACAGAACCTCATGCATATAGTTATAAAAATTATTTATCTTCATCACCAAATATTAATGTGTACGAGGCATCAGTTGTTAGAGCTTGTATCCATACGATAGCTGAAGAGTCATCAAAAATGATTCTTAAATCAGTGAAAGTTAAAAATGGTTTAGTCACTCCTAACAAAGATGACATAAATAAACTGTTTATGGGTAAACCAAATCAGCTAATGACTTTAAAAGATATGCTTTACTGGACAGCTTATAGGTTGGAAGTTAAAGAAAATGCATATTGGTTTCCAGAATACAAACAATATGAGTTTGGTGATGGCAGTGTAACAACTAAATTAGAATCAATCTTTCCAATCAATTCTGAGTCAGAAGATATGATATACGATGAAAAAACGAATAGTTATATGATCGTATTCAAAATCGTAAATGGTGGAATCTATAGCGTAGCCTATAATGATGTCATTCATTTTAGAAAACACTATGGGGATGATTACTATTTTGGAAAAGAGAATAGAGCCGATCTTCTCAAGAAATTAAAAATCTATGACCAGGTTACAACTCTTATGCCAAAAGCATTAGAAACATCGATGCAACTTAAAGGTGTTCTAAGTGCTAAGTCACAAATGGGTAAAGAAGCACTGGATCAGTTTAAAGAAGAGTTTATTCAAAACTTGAATACAGGTAACGGTGCATTTGCAACTCTTGGAGTAGATGGCAAGTTTGAGCCTATGAATATATCATCACAAGTTGTTGATGAGAAAGTCTTAGAGCATCTTGAGAAAACCGCTTTAATGAACTTTGGTGTATCAATGAAGATTTTAACTGGTGATGCGACAGAGAACGAATGGCAAACACTGTATCAGAAGAATATAGAACCATTCAAGATTGCGATTGAACAAGCTGCAACTTATGTTTTATTCAAACATATTGATAGACAGCATGATAATCAAATAAAAGTTTATGACAAATTGGTGAATCATTTGTCTATGAAAACAAAATTAGAAATCATCAAGCTCATGGGTCCACAAAATTACATCTCCAGGGATGAACAAAGAGAACTCATAGGATATGAACCTGATGGTGGAGAAGATAGAGTTTCATTAAACTTTGTTAGTAAAGACATTATTGATGCATATCAGTTAAAAAATAAAGTTAGTAATAACGAGGAGGATAACGATGAAACTGGACAATGAAATAAGAGCTCAAAGAGCTTTCAATCTAGTTGATATTAATGTAGAAGAAAATACCGATGATGGTACTGCAACAATAGAAGGTTATGCAGTAGTATTTGAGTCAGAAACTGTTATTGGTAATGATTGGTGGATTGAATCCATTGCTAGAGATGCCATTAAAGATGAGGCATTAGAAGATGTTGTTCTTTTAGTTAATCATGATGATACTAAACTTGCATTAGCAAGATCTAGAAGAAACAATGAAAACTCAACCCTACAACTTACCGTTGATGATAAGGGCTTGAAAGTTATTGCAAAGCTTGATATTGCAAATAACACAGAAGCCAAAAATCTTCATTCAGCTGTAAAGCGTGGAGATGTTGATGGTATGTCATTTATGTTTCAAGTTGCTGCTCATGAGTGGAGCGACTTAGAAGCAGATGTGCCAAGAAGAAAAATCACCGAGATTTCAAGAGTCTTTGAAGTAAGTGCTGTGAACTTCCCAGCCTACAGAGACACTGAAATATATGCTAGACAAGAATCTGATACGTTGGAGAACGAAAAGAAAGCACTGGAGAGTGCTCGATCAGCATTGTTGGTGAACAGTGAAGAACTTGAAATAGCAAAAAGAAAAGCATTGTTCAAAATTAAAAATCTAGGAGGAAATATAAAATGACAATTTTAGAACAAATTAATGCAAAAGAAAAAAGAATGAATGAAATTGCTGCAGAAATTGAAACTGCAGAAAATGTAGAACAAATCAATACTCTTACAACAGAGTATGGCACTTTGAATGAAGAAAGAACAGCTCTTCAAAAAGCATTAGCTACAATACCAGTAAAGATTACTGATGTATCTAACTTCAATCAAAGAAGTGCATCTGGTTTGAATGGTGAAGATGATTTAGATCCAAGAGCTACAAAAGAATACCGTAAGGCATTCATGGCATATGTTAGAAATGGTGGAACTGTACCTGCAGAATTAAGAGCAGATGCAACAACCACTACAACTGATGTATCAGCGTTAGTTCCTACTACAATCATGAATAGAGTGATTGAAGAACTTGAAACATATGGTAATGTATTCCAAAGAATTACTCGTGCTAATGTTACAGGTGGAGTAAGAATTGCAATTAGTTCATTAAAACCAGAAGCTGCATGGGTCGGTGAAGGTGCGGTTTCTGAGAAGAAAAAACTTCAAGCGGATACTTATGTATCATTTGGTTATTACAAGCTTCAAGTTCGCATTGCAACTTCATTAGAAGCTAGCGTTGCAACACTTGATGCATTTGAACAAATGATTGCTAGAGCAATCACAAGAGCAATCATTAAAGCTGTTGAAGCATCAGTATTTAGTGGTACTGGTGTTGGGCAACCTTTAGGTATCTTAAATGATCCTAGAATAGTTGCTGGTCAAAAATATGTATTTGGTACAGCAGATGCAACATATAATGGCTGGATGAAGAAATTCATATCAAAAATCAAGAATGCTTATTCTCAACAAGCTGGAAATGCAATTTATGTATCTAAAGCAACTTGGGATAGCTATATGGCTGGTATGGTTGATTCAACTGGTCAACCAGTAGCACGTGTAACAATGGGTATCGGTGGCAAACAAGATCGTACATTCTTAGGATATCCTGTTGAGATTGTTGATTATCTACCAAATCTAGAAGGTGCTGCAGTAAACACAGTATGGTTAGTATTTGGTGATTTATCAGAATGGATTTTAAATTCAAATCTTCAGTTAACATATAGAAAATACTATGATGAAGCAACTGATGAATGGATTGAAAAATCAACATTAATCGCAGATGGTAAAGTAGCAGATGCTTCAGGATTTGTTTTCTTAAAGACTGCGGCTGTCTAAATAATATTTGATAAAGGGTGATTATTATGACAAAAGACCAATTTATGATTGATAACAAAGCAAAAATAACATATGCAGTTGGGTTTGATACTTCTGATGAAGATACAAATGCACGTATTGAAATGCTTATTGAAGCTGGTATTGCTGATCTTCAGCAAGCTGGTGTAAAAGATGAAGTTATTTTTACGAATAAACTGTCAGTAGTTGCCCTAGTTCAATTTGTCATGGACAATTTAAAAATGGTACCTGGAGAGTTTCAAACCTCTCCAGTGTATTTGTCCAATGTACAAAAACTGAGATATGTGGTGATTCCTGATGCAATCTAATGCAACTATTTATCTATTTGATATCGAAACTATACAAGATCCAATTAATGGTGAACGTATAAAATCGGTTAAATCATATAAAAAAATTATTGGTGAAGTATCTGAAGTTGGTGCTAATACATTTTGGAATGCACATTCAAACAATGTCAACCTGGTCGCAACCGTACAAATCTTTAAACAAGCATATAAAAATAATAAGTTTATCTACATAAAATCAAGAAATATGTCTGAAGTTTATGAGGTTAATAACATTGCAAAAGGTGAATCATTTGAGAAGGTTAGATTAAACCTAACTGTTGCAACCGATGAAGAACTAAAGGAGTTGATTGAAAATGCCATATCCTGATACAAAACTTTGGGAATTATTGAAACCATTAGCATCTACAACTCTTAAGATTTATAAAGAACACCAGGATGAAGATAACGATAAGAAACCATCTAAGTATATTGTTATTCAAGAAGAAGTATATGATGAGTCAATTTCATTTGGCGATGGTACACCAATCCTTAGAGAAGCCACATTTGAAATCTATATTAACAGTAAAAAAAGCAGTGAAGTTAAAGAAATCTATAACAACATTGCTTCAATATTAATCAGTAATGGAATTAATTATAATCTCGTTGGTAATATCTATGACACACAAAGTAAGTATTTCACTAGAACAATCGAAGGAGATCTTACTTATCATGTCTGATAGCATTGAAAAACAACTTGAAGATATTTTGAAAGAATTTAAAGACAAGACATTAAGACCACAAATTGAAAAAGGTCTTGATGCTTCAGCTGAAGTTCTTAGAAGAAACCTATCTCAAGCTGTTGGAAAAGGTGATTCAGTTCCACATTTTAGTGATTCATGGTTTATCAAAAAAGATTATAAAGGTGTAAGGTACGTTAAGAACTCCAAAAAAGTTGGAGGATCAGATAAGAAAGGTAATAGCAAATCAGTTCCGCTTGCATCATACCTTGAACATGCTGTTTCTTCACCATACAAAGGGTTTATTAAACGTACAGCAAGAAAAAGCAAGCCTGCAATGATTGAGGCTTTCAAAAGAGAATTTAAAAAAGGAGCGTAATTATGCCAAAAACAAAAGAAATTGAATTTAGTATTAAAAATGTTAAATACGCAGTTCGTAATTCTGATGGTAGTTATGGTGCAGTTCAAGATTTAGCATATGCTGAAGGTATTGCACTTGAATCAACTTACTCTTCAACTCATGTTTATGGTGATGGCCAAATCATTTGTGAAATCACAAGTGATAAAGGTTTAACAGGAAATCTTATTCTTGTTCAAATGCCACAACAATATGAGATTGACATGAAGAGAAAGATGTTAATCGATGGTGGTGTTGTTGCAGATATCACTCAAAGAGACAGTGTTGAACATGCTATTTATTTTGAAGTATCAAAACTGTTAGATGGTGTTGTTCAAACTAAGAAAGTTTGGATCTTAAATGTTACTTCTGGAAAAGCTTCAGAAACTCATACACAAAGTAAAGATTCAGTTAATTTAAATAACATTGAAATTCCATTAACTATTCTTGGTGAAAAGATGATGGACAATCTAGGTGCAGCTGTTTATAAAGATACAAATGGTAATGATTTAAACGTTACTAAAATGTCAGTAGTCCCTGGTGATGCTGATTATGCAACATTTGAAGCAGCAGTTCCAGTACCTAAGATGGCAGCGTAGTAGGAGGATAATATGATTGCGATAAAAATACCAACAGCTACATATGAATATGAAGGTGAAAAGCTTGTAAGTAAAAAAGATGAATTAATTGTTAATGTTGATACCTCTTTTAAAGCACATCTTAATTGGGAAAAACACTTTCAAGAACTTAAAAATGGTGTTGATTTATCATCTATGGTTGCTGTTGTAAGTGACTGGATTAAAGATGAGAAAACAGCATCTAAACACTTAACAGATTTACTCAGAGTGTTATATTGCTTTATCAATTCTCCTAAGTTACCAAGTTTTGATGATTTTGTGGGAATTCTTGATTCTACGAATATCGAAACTGTTGTGAATAAGATATCTGCAGTCATTCAGGAAGTAGGTACTTTTGCCTCAAAAAACGAATAGCACGGGCTCAAATATTAAACAGTCTCTATGATGAACTCATCGGAAAGAGTGAACAGAATGGGTCCGTGCCTTCTGTTTTAAAAGTAGTAAAAAGAGCAAATGATTACAGTATTCCTTATGGCTTAATGGAAACTCTCAATTATTCAGATCTTCAATCGATGATTATTGAATATGATATCGAAGCTTTAGAGCAAATGAAGAAGGATAAAGAAAGAGAAAGACTTGATAAATTAGGAATAGATCGAAGAAAAGCAACAGTTGAAGATTGGAATAAATTATAAGAAGGTGAAATTATGGCAAAAGGTGGATCATCCATTGAAGTATTAATCAGTGCGAATACAAAAAAATATGATGCTGAGACTAAAAGACTGGTTAAAGATTCTAAAAACCTTCAAAAAGCATTAGAGTTAAAATTTGATGGTAAGACATATGCTGAAGCACAACGTATGATGAGAGAAGCCATTGAACGAACTGACAGTAAAGCAGTAGCTCTTAAGAACAAATTAAAAGATTTAGAAACTGCAGGTAAAGTTGACAGTACTGAATATCAAAATCTTAATTCACAACTTATTAAAACTGAAGCTGAAGCAGTTCAATTAAAACAAAAACTTCAAGAAATCAATCAAATGAAGATTGATAATCTTGTTAATGGATTTAAAAATGTAGGCGACTCAATCACAAAAGCAGGACAAGCATTGATGCCTTTCAGTGCAGCAGCTGCATCTGTGATTGCTGGTCTAACTGCAATAGGAGCTTCATCTGTCAAAGCTGGAGATTATATTGGTACAACAGCACAACAACTTAACATATCGGCAGAAGCACTTCAAAAATGGTTATATATTGCAGATCAGACTGATGTTGAAGCACAGCAATTTGTTAATGCAGTCACTAAAATGCAAGGTGCATTAGCACATTTAGCACAAGGTGAAGAAGATATTACAGCAACTGCTTTAAAGGAACTTGATATAACTGCTGAAGAAGCATCACTTGGTATGGAAGCAAACTTTGAAAAAATTGTAAATTCACTTGCGAATGTGTCAGATGCAACTAGACAAGCTTATTTAGCAAATGAAATATTTGGTACACGTATGGGATCTAAAATCATTCCATTATTAAATGATGGTGGTGAGGGTCTTAAAGCTTTAGGTGAACAATTTCAATCATTAGGTTATTTATCTGAAGATACTGTAAATGATCTTGATGCATTTGAAGATACGATGGATAGAATCAAGTATCAATTTGGATTGGTTAAAAATGAGATTGGCGCATCTTTCCTTCCACTCATGGAAGCTATGGCTAATGTCATTGAAACTAAAGTGGTACCAGTATTTCAAAGATTAAGAGATTTCTTTCAAGGGTTAACTATGGACCAACAAAAATTAATATTAGGTATCTTAACATTTACTGCAGCACTAGCTCCTGTTTTACTTATTATTGGAAAGCTTACTTCAGGTGTTGGATCTATGATTGGTGTTATTGCAAAACTTGGAGCATCTCTAGGAGGACTTGGAGTATCGTTAGGTCCTATAGCAGCAATAGCAGCTGTATTTGCATTACTCTATTCAACCAATGAAAACTTTAGAAATTCAATTAATAGTCTTGTATCAACATTAGGCAGTGCTTTAATGCCTATCTTATCAGTTATTGGAAACTTATTTGAAACAGTCTTAAAGGCAGTAATGCCACTGATAGATGTCTTAGGAAATCAACTTGCATTGCAAATACAATTCTTAGTTACAGCACTATCACCATTCATCCAAGTTTTAACGAATGTATTGGTGCCTGTATTAAACGTTGTATTAGGCGTTTTACAAACAGTACTAGGATTTATACTCGGACCACTTTCAAAAGGTTTTAAATTCATGTCAGACCTATATATAAATATATTCAAAGGTATTCAAACATTCATTCAAAAGATTATGGACTTTGTAGGTATGGCAGTAAATAAAGCAATTGACTTCATTAACAAGATTATTCAAAACATAAACAAGATTGGAGACAAGCTTGGATTTACTATTTCAGAGATAGAAAATGTTAAGCTTCAGCTTGAGACTGGACAATTACCAGAAACACAAGCAGCTATCAATAACTCGAATAACATCCCAGTGAATCAAGCAATCAACAATAGCACAAGTCAGCAAGTCACTAATAACAATGTTCAAACCACTAATGATTATTCAACAAAAGAGATCACATTTAACTTAACAGTTGAGAACTATGGTGGAGAGCTAGATTATGATGATATATATGAAAAAATAAACACTATGCTAGTGGAGGGTTACTAACATGAGAGAACTTAAGATATTAAATAAGAACTATGAAGTTGCAAACCTTTATACAGTTGTGTATGAAGGTTATACGATTAAAGAAATCATAGAAGATGCACCAGTTTATAGTGTTACACCTCCACAACATTATTTAGATTACTGGCAAAAGATTTATGACTATTTTAAAACTGGTACAAAAGTACCTGGATATACTTATTTACCACAAGGTCAATCAAAGTATGATGTTGCATATACGAATAAGACTATTGATGATCCGATTGCTGAACTGAATGGGCATACGTTAAGAGAAGTGTTTGAAGAGGGGAACATTTTAACAAACCCTTATTTCGAAGAAAATGTTTCTGGTTGGAGTAATTATTTGCAATTTCTTTTATCTCATGATAGCGTTAATAAACATTTATTAGCAACTGTGCAAGGAGGAACTATTGCAACATTTGGACAAGTGACTTCTGAACCATTGATTGCTGGAGATAAGTATTTTCATAGGTCTAGAGTAAAATCCAGTGAAAATGTTAGTTATTTGATTGCATATTACAACGGGAGCAACAATCAAGCAACTTCTTATGTGAGAAATATATATTCAACAAATGGTATTCATCAGGCGAACACTTGGTTCGAAAGAAGTCTTATTTTTACAGCAACTAATGTAAATGGAAACACGGGAAATTTAAGATTTGGTTTTGGCTTTTATTACACAACAGCACAATCTCAAGTATTTACTGCAGATTACTCAGAACTCATAAATATATCTCGCCTAGGCATTGATAATCTATCTCAAGCACAATTAGAAGAATACTACTCATTATACGTTGCACGCAAGAACATCACAAAGAAAGTGCTGACTTATGCTGATATATTTGAAGAATTTCAGTTATTAACCAATCCAGATTTTAATGATGGCACTAATGGGTGGACTACATTTGCTTCAACATTAAGCGAATTAAATAATAACTTACTAATTACAGGCGATGGAGCAAATGCAACTGTTAGGACATATAATGATAGTTTTGAAGCATTGAGCGGAGAAAAGATTTATTATAATGCAAAAGCAAAAATAACTACTGCACAAGCACCATCTTCGTATTATATTCAATTCACAAGTGGTCCATTCACTGCTGAGTATAGATTTAATTTTAGTTATCTTCAAAATGTTTATAATACAATAAGTGGTGTATTTACAGCATCGTACAATTTAACAACTATGGCTTTACATCATCAATACGTAGATAGTGCAACAGCAAACGGCAAAGTTATGGAAGTCGATTACGCATACGCTTTAAACATCAAACACTTCGATGAACTCATCACAAAAGAACAACTTGACACGATGTTAGCTCACTATCTCTTAGTTAAAAACATTGTCATATACCCTGAAATCTACGTACCTACAGATCCTACAGGCTTCGGCAATCGTTATGCATTCCTAGAAATCAACAAAAAAGTATATGGCCATGAGCTAGACTTTGAGAACATGAATGTAAATTTACTCTTTGGAGTTTATAAAAATGCTTATGATTCATATAATCAACTCATGAACTTCATCATTGGTAATGAAGGCATTATATCTTATGACTATGGCAAAGGTGTTAGATATTCTGATATAAGACTTATCAAGTCACCTAAAACAGAGTTAGATGATGGAAGATATCTAAAAGAAAAGTTTGATTTCAAAAGATTAACACCCTTTTACACATTAGAACAAGGATCTTCACTCACAATTAAAAACACTCATGATTGGGATTTAAAGTTGGTTGTATCTGGAACTGTTAATACAAACATTGTATATATAGAAGCTGAAGAAACTACATCAGGATTAACAAAGACAGTTAAGTTTGATTTCACAGCAGTTACTAAACCATTTAACTTCTATTACAACTCAGAAACAAAACAGATCTTAATTAATGGTATCAACAATGGATATCAATACATTGATTTTATTCAAGGAATATCATTTATCTCTCTTCCAAAAGACACAGAGCATCTTATATGGACTACAGGAATCACAAGTCCATCAATCACTGTTAAGAAATGGGTGATTGATTAATGTATGTAACACTTTATAAAAACAATCCTAATACCATCTTTACACCACCTGCAGCAACTCCAAGTTTAAGTAACTACAACACAACAGCTGAAGGTAGTAGAGGTAGTATATGGAAATGTTTAAGATATCAAGATAATGTTGGTGATGGTGAATGGGTTGGAAGTCAACAAAACCCAGGAGGTATACTACGAACTTGCTCAACTAGTCCACCTGTAGGAACTTGTACCATTGGTGAACAATGTATTGATATAGATCCAATACTAGGAACTATCTACTACACTTGTGAACAAGAAGCTCCAACTTATACTTATTATTGGGATTTACTTGTTGATGGTATGCCTGAAATCATCTATGGTGGCATCATTAGAAACGCTAAAGAAGATATTACAAGAAGAGTCTACGATAAAGACACATCAAAGTTCGAAGGTTTATCTGATGAACTACTAGATGAACCATTAGTCTTTGTTGCTAAAGAAGATGATGACACATACATATATTCAGGCTATGTTAATTCATGGTCACAAAATGATAAATTAGTGACATTTAAAGGTATTGATTTTAAAAGTATCTTTGACACAGAAATTAAGCTAGATTTCTATGCTGATATGATAAGCGTTAATCTCCAGGTAACTACAATCTTAAACAAAGTTTTTAATAACTTTAGCAACAATTATCCTGGGTTAAACTTCACAATTCCAACGATCACAACAGATACAGCATACATATCTAATCTATTAGGGCAGGTGTTTACTACGAACGCACTTAAATTCTTAAAAGTCTATCTTGTAACATTTGGACTATTCATTATTCCAGTATTTAACGAAATCACAAAAGAGATCGATGTATCTATAGAAACTAATAATCATAGCGAAACCATAAGACTTGATGACTTTATCTTTGAATCAACGAAAACAGATACAAAGATTAATAAATGTATTGCGACTATAGCTGATAAACAAGAAGAAGAATATACAGATGAAATAGTATGGTTGAGATCTAATGCAGCATACTATAATTCATTACCTGCAGATAAAAAAATGACAGGAGCAGGGAAGAACGATAACTTTAGTTCAAGTGACTTCTTTAATCCTACATCATCTCATAATATTGGATCACTCATGATAGGTATTAAGCAATACAATGTTTTAAACATATATTTAACATCAACAGCAAAGACACTTTTATCAAACGAAGAAAAAGCAATTCTATTCATTCCGTATCACGAATACTTTGACTTTAAGAAATCCTTTATGTCATTTGATTATATCAGTACAGGGCAATACTATACAGCAAGATTAGATACAAACTCAGTACCTTCAGAGTACATCAAAATGAATCATCTTGGCGACAAAGTACCATTCACTGATTTTGGTCAGGGATGGATAGCTTTAGATGTTACTAAACTATATACAGACAAAGGATTTCCTGATTATATATCTTTTGGAATTGTTATCAAAGAAGATATTACAACAACACAAGTCAATGGAATGGCAGATGTCTATAAAGATTCATTTAAACTTGCTAAGGAAAAGCTACAAGATGAAGTAGAGATTTACCTATTTGATACACCAAAAGTAGAACATCCCTGGTATATGAAGCCTACAGATAAACCGACATATGAAGGTAATGTACCACCATTTGGATTTGGTTATAGATCATATGATGGTACTAATTATTATTATTGGCAAATAGGACAAGTCCCTAGAGAACCCAAAAACATCCCAGAAAAAGCATTCTATTTAGGTAAAGATAATCAAGTCTATGAGGAATATATTGCTCCAGCAAATCAGATCTATCCTGTTCAAACTAAGATATATGCTGAAGAGTTCTTCTATAAGGCTCAATTTAACGCTATATATGAGCTTGTAAATAGTAGATACAATGAGAATGTCATTATTCCAGATAACAAGGTTTTAAACCCAATTGAATTAGCAAATCTAGGATTAAATGCTCAAGTCACTGTATATGACAAGATGAACAATATTGCAACTCTTCCTATCAGTGAGATTCAAATTAAAAATGGGGAGAAGAAAGTTAAGCTAGGATTTAAGAAAACAAGATTTACGGAGGTCATTAAATCATGAAAGAAATACATATAAAATGCTTTGATGGTGGGTATGCAACATTAACTCAAGAATCATTCACAGTTGATAATGAGAATAATGCAACTAAGTTATACATCGATTACTCTGAGACCATCCATAAAGATAATAATAAATGGGTGGATCTTATTATGGCAGATGGCACTTCCCTTAGATACGATCTTGGGCTTGAACAAATCCCAACATTAGACTTAACATATGCAATGACTATTCCTGGATACATGATAATATCACCACTCATCTATGATGGTGATATCAAAGAAAAATATGTCACTAATTTCAAAGTTAGAGTTCATGAACAACCTGAAGCAGGATCTAGTGAGTCCATAAATCGTGATGACTTCATCTTCAGCTTAAAACAGCAAGTAGATACTTGGGATGCAAAACATAAATATATCACTCAATTACTAGAAGGAGAAACCATCGACTACAGTTTAATCTCAAACAATCCTATAGTTGTATTTCAAGTTAGAGATGTCACTACAGGAAGAACTGAAGTGATGCAATATTTCATCAGAACTGAGATTAATTCCATGTTTATTGAAAGAGAAATTGAGAGATCTCCATTAAAACTTGCAAAGATAGAACTGACAAACAATGTTATTACATTTGATGTAGTCAATGAACTGGGTTTATCAGATAGAATAGGAGCTGTCCTTGATATATATACAATCTACCTAAGAGAGGAACTATAGTATGAAAAAGATTAAAGTATTGATTCAACGCTACAACGCTGAAATTGAGCTTGCTACATCGATTGATGTAAAAGTAGGACAACATGTAGTCATTCATGCTCCTGAAGGCTATGAAGCTAATGGAAAGTATATGACAGCTGAAGTTATTGCTGTAAGCGATGATGTAGGTGTTATGGAGGAAAAGTTTGTCCAAAAGATTGAGACTAACTATTATGATCAGATGCAATTGGCCAAAGCAGAACAAATAAGAATGAGAGCTGTCATGGATAAGTTCTGGAATGAAAAGACAGATGAGCAAAAACTAGCAATTCTAGAAACAACAGAACCACCAATTGAAGAGACTGTAGATCCAGTAGAAGAACCTATTACTGAACCTGTTGTAGAAGAACCAGTAGTAGATGAAACTACACCTACAGATGAGGTAACACCATAATGGACCAGGTACCAATTCAACCACCAAAAATCCACGATAGATTTGCTTATCGTTTAGGAGCAAAACTTCCTAAAGTTTTAAGAATTATGTATTACATCGTTTTATTCATGACATTTATTTACTTCATCTATAGATTCTTTGAATGGTTTCTAAAGACTTTTCAGAAGATAGGAGCATTTGCCTTTGATCCTAGAAATTATTGGGCAGGAGTCATGGCATTTGGCATTCTCCTAATAGGTGGGTTTATATTCGCACAATTCATCTTAGGGTTAGATCCAGTAGGAAAAACAATTGACTGGATAGAAAACTCAATAAAACTACTGGAAATGAGGTACTTGTGATGTGATTAAGTTTTTTAAAGAGTTTTGGGGATTGATAGGTGGAGTCTTTATGGCAACACTCTCAAAGTTCATTGATAGTATTGAACTATTGATGCTGCAAAAAGTATTCTACATATCATCAATCATTTTGATTTGGATAGGCACATATCAAGCTTTGACTCATCGTAAGAAGAAAAAAGAAGTCATAAACAAGATATTGCAGATTGAAAAGACCAATAATACGGTCAATTTAGTGAAAGATCCACAGAAAAAAGGTGAATCTATTCTGAAACTTATAGACATTGTTATCATAGGAGGAAAAACAATGAAAGATTATTTGAAAACATTAACGAAGAAACAATGGTTTTCATTGGTTGCAACGTTGCTGTTAGTGATTCTTGGGATTGCTTCAGCATTTATGCCAGAGTTAGAAGTCATTGGTGAAAACCTTGAATATTACTTCTTATTGATGGGTATTGTCTCATCACCTGGTATCTTCTCGAAAGGTAAAGAAGTTGGCGATCAAGCAAAACGAAAGTTAGAAGCCAAAAATAAGATTAGAGAAAATAACGCAAAAATCAAGCAAGCCAAAAAAGAACTTGATTTAATTGAAAAAGACAATGCTTATCTATTACCTATACTAGCAAGACAAAAAGAATATGGTGGTAAACTTACCCCAGATCAGGAACTTGCCAAGAGCAACTACGAAAC
>SWCA01005154.1_pt1 | contig 61059 bp, 56 predicted proteins | sample 4692961 | NCBI WGS metagenome assembly SWCA01 (sample SAMN10267275, study PRJNA491770) | bioreactor metagenome | isolation source: DHS bioreactor inoculated with | place: Japan: off Shimokita Peninsula | reverse complement strand
GGTTCCCACCCGCTATATGGTGCGCCCTTCGTGGCGCACGAACCGTCCCCTTGTATCTGTCTATCTCTTTTCTCCCAGCTTAACATTAAATTCTTTTCTTTCTTTCCCGTTTCTAACTATAGTAACTTTTATGGTATCTCCTGCTTCATGTTCTTTGATTAAATTACTTAGTTGTTCCATAGATAAAATCTTTGTGCCATCCACCGATATTATTACATCCCCTCTTTGGATACCACCTTGCTGGGCTGAGCTATTTTCCATGACATCTACAACAATAACACCTATCGGAATTTCATAGAGCTCCGATGCCTCTTCATCTACATTTTTGCCCATGATTCCTAAATACGGTCTAGATACATATCCCTTTTCAATTAGCTCCTCAATTATAGGCTTGGCAAAATTGATAGGTATTGCAAATCCAATTCCTTCAACCTTTGTGTCAGCAATTTTAATGGTATTAATGCCTACAACCTCCCCATTTATATTAACAAGAGCTCCCCCACTATTTCCAGGGTTAATTGCAGCATCAGTTTGTAATAATCTTAATTTTTCATCGGGAAAATTTAAATCTCTATTCAATGCACTTATAACGCCTGTGGTGACAGTTTTATTATATCCTAAAGGATTTCCAATTGCTATGGCTGGTTCACCGACGCTTAGACTATGGGAATCTCCAAAGGTAGCAGCCTTAATTTCCTTTAATATTTCTTGATCTAAATCTGTTTTTGCAATTTTTATTATAGCTAAATCTGTGGATTGGTCCTCTCCTACTACCTCAGCAGGAGCATCTGAATCCTCTCCTAAAGTTACCATTAGCTCCTCTGCACCATCTATTACATGGTTATTAGTTAATATCAGAATGTTTTCAGAGTTAATATCGAATATTACTCCTGATCCCATCGCCTCTTGTGTATAAGGATTATTGAACCAATTGGTTACATTTACTTTACTCGTTATAGCTACAACGGAAGGTCCAACTTCTTCTGCAATCTTTACAATTGGATTATTCTTTATTTCTTCATTATAACTGCTTATTAGCTCCTTACTTTCTTCATTGCTAAAGGTACTGCTACTTTCATTGAAAAGGCCTTGATAATTATTGCTCTTTACATAATTGTTCGTGAGGGCGATTCCTGCCCCAATTGATAATCCACCTAGAATAGAAATGATCAGAGTTAAAGCAATCACTTTCTTAAAGGTAAATCCCCTACTCTTTTTATTTTTACGAGTTATGTGTTCTGATGCATCAGTGGATTGATATTCAGTTACTTCTAAAAATTGATTTTTATCTTCAAAGTTATTCATTAATAACACCTCCAAATTATTATAAGTATTCTTTGCTTAGTCTTATAATAATTTAAAAATGTTGATAAATTATGAACAATTTGTAAACATTCTATAACCCTATTCTTCAATTGATAGACTAAATATAAACTTCACTCCACTCTCTTTTTTACTAAATACTTCAATATTTTCTCCATGAGAACTAATTATTTCCTTAACTATGGCTAGTCCTAATCCTGATCCTGTTTTATCCTTACTTCTTGCAGTATCTAGCTTATTAAATCTTTCCCATATATGTGATAATTCTTCCTTTGAAAGATCTACTCCCGTATTTTCTATTACAACATGAGCTTTATCATGCTTAGTATAGGTCTTTATTACAATTTTTCCTGATTCATTTACAAATTTCACTGCATTGTCTACTAGATTATAGATTACACGTTTAATTTGTATGGCATCGGCAACTACCCTCGGATTATCCTTTGAAAGCTCTACTGACACATTGATATTTTTATTAGCTATTCTCTTTTCAAACTTATCGATTTCATTAATTAAAACTTCATTAATATTAAAGCTTTCCTTATTTAATTTGAGTTCTCCACTTTCGATCTTCGATAGATCCAAAATATCATTGGTAAGCTTGGTAAGTCTGTCACTTTCTTCAGCCACTATTTTCAAGTATTTCTTTTCCTTATTTTCTTCAATGGTCCCATCTAAAATGGCATTAACAAAACCATTTATTGTAGTTAGGGGCGTTCGCAAATCATGGGACAAATTGGAAATAAACCTTCTTCTCATATCATCCAATTGACTTAAGTCTGCTGCCATCTCGTTGACACTTACCGCTAATTCACCAATCTCATCATTTCTATTTGTCTTTAATCTTTTTTTAAAATTACCCTTTGCTATTATTTTTACAGCACTATTCAAATCCCTTATTTGATTCGTCATATTTTTTGATACATAAAATACTAGGGCTATTGCAATTAAGGTTGAAAATAACAGTGACATAAATACTATTCTATATATATCCTTACTTGTTTTATCTATTTCTGGTATAGGGGCATGCATAAACAGGGCAAAAACAACTTGATTATTAATTTTTATTGGATACCCTATGGAAAGAACCGGTTCATCAAAGAAATTCTTAAAATACCCCTCTCTTCTAACAACCCCACCATTAAAGACTGTCTTTAATTCATCGTACTTCAATTCCTTTTCTATTATAGAAATATCTTCTATCCTTGAATTAATGTATACTTCTCCCTTTCTATCTATAAGCCATATCCGTGTATTTAAATATTTATTTAGTGCCTCCAATTCAAAGCTTACTCTATCTAGGTCTATTACTCCGGTTCTAAATGCTTTTTGATACTGCTCCTCTATACTCTGAGCCTGTTCTATTAACAGTTCTTCTTTATTATTCATAAAGTAGTCCCTTAAAAAGTGTGACATCCCGAAGGTGAGCACTATGAATGCGATCAATATCACAGCTATATACACTACCATTAGCTTTCCAAATAAAGATCTCAAATGATTCACATCCTATCAATTCGATTGAAATTTATACCCTACTCCCCAAACAGTTTTTATTTCCCATTCATCTTCTTTATTGAATTTTTCCCTTAATCTCTTTATATGGACATCCACTGTACGACTTTCTCCCACATAATCATAACCCCATATTTTTTCTAGTAGCTGTTCCCTAGTAAATACCCTATTGGGATTAGCAACTAATAGATAAAGAAGTTCTAATTCCTTTGGTGGTATTGTCATTTTTTCTCCATGATAAACTATTGAATAATCCGACATGTTTACAGCTAATTTCGGTAGCACAATTCTCTTTTCTGTACCTTTACTACCATACCTACGAAGTACTGCCTTAACTCTAGCTAGAAGCTCCTTTGCATCAAAGGGCTTAACTAAGTAATCATCTGCTCCAAGTTCCAGTCCAAGGACTTTATCAAAGGTTTCTCCCTTTGCTGTAACCATAATTATAGGTATATCACTCATTTTCCTTATTTCAGTACATATATCATAACCATCTATTTCAGGAAGCATTATGTCTAATATCACTAGGTCCGGTGTTATATTAGTAAACTCCCTTAGGGCTTCTTCCCCATTATAGAATTTACTAGTCACATATCCTTCTTTTTCTAGGTAAACAGAAATTAATTCTGCAATATTTCTATCATCATCCACTATCATTACCTTTCCTTTTCTACCCATTGACAAACCTCCTTTGCAGTAAATAATTCAATATCCTAATCTACTTACCTTTATTTTTTATTATTATAACATCCTATTTAAAAGACATTTTTATTCAATTCTTTACTAGTAAAAAAGTTCACCTCAAGAGGTGAACTATATTATTATTGATTTAATATACAAAATTAATGATAGACTAAAGAATCTTTGTTATAGAAATATTTGTTTCTTCGCTTAAATCTACCATAACATTATCAACCTGTACTATCGGACTTGCAGGCTTATACTTATTTATAAATACAATTTTTCCTTCTTCACCCGTAGATAATTCAACCCAATTGTCTAAATAGCAATATGCAATATTATATAAAAATGTCATTAAAAATTGGGTATCTAATTTTGTTAAGTGTTCGTCATATAAACATCTAATAACTTCAAAGGGACAATATTTATCTCTATATGCTCTGTTAGAAGTCATAGCGTCATAAATATCGGCTATAGCTACTATTTTAGCGTAATCACTGATTTGGTCATTTTTAGCTCCTAAGGGATAACCACTTCCATCATACCTTTCATGGTGCATAAGAACAGCCATCTTTACATTGTATGGTATATCTTGTTTCTCAATAGTCCTAAATCCACTAAGTGCATGACCCCTTATTATTTCTAGTTCTTTTTTGTCTAATGCACCTGGCTTATTAATAATATTTATATCAATCTCTGTTTTTCCAATATCATGGATAAGTCCAGCAACCGCTAGCTCCTTTAATTGATTTTCTTCAAACCCTAACCATTGCCCTAGTGTAAATGCTATTAATGACACATTGATACTATGGGAGAATGTATGATCGTCAAAATTTTCAAGGTGGCTAATAAAATTAATTAGGCTGCTTTTTGAGTCGGTCGAGGATATTAAATCATTACTTATTGAAAACAGATTATCAATTTCGATACTTTTTCCTTCACTTATCTCTAATATATTATTTTTAAACATTTCTCTATTACTATTATAATTTGAACTAAAAACTTTAAATTCATGCAATTCTTTTATTTTTTCACCTTGATTATTGTCTTTTATAACTTCTACAACTTCATTATCGTGTTCTATTTCAATATCTTCTTTTTTTCTTACTCTCTTTATAGGAACTTTATTAATGTCATATAACCTCAATCTTTTTATTGTCTTCTCAGTTAAACTAGTTCCCTTTTCAAGTAAAAACATATTAGTACTCGTAATAATGTCTTGCCCAATTGTCATGCCAACTCTAGCATCATTGATATCTATGATTTCAATTCTCTCATTTATCGCCATTGTTTTTCACCAACTTTAATCTTTTTAATTTGCATAATTTAATATTGCTATTATTGGTTTTCTACTTGATCTTAATGGTGATATGTATCTTATGTACCTATGAAATTTTCTAAATGTCAAAGGGGTTAAATGTTTAGGTTATTTGAACTATTTCTTTATTATTTTACATTATTCTACATTTGCCTCTAATTCCCTTCAACAATTTAACTATTTTTATTATAATTTTACAATAAACTAAAGAATCCTTGTTATAGTAACATTTGTTTCTTGACTTAAATCTATCATACCGTTATCAACCTGTACTATTGGATTTGCAGGTTTATACTTATTTACAAATACAATTTTCCCTTCTTCTCCCGTGGATAATTCAACCCAACTGTCTAAATAACAATATGCAATATTATGTAAAAAAGTCATTAGAAATTTAGTATCTAATTTTGTTAAATGTTCTTCTTGCAAAAACCTAATTGCTTTGAAGGGAGAGTACTTTTTTCTATAAACACGATCAGATGTCAAAGCATCATATATATCAGCTATGGCAATTATTTTAGCATAATCACTTATTTGGTCATTTTTAGCTCCTAAGGGATAACCACTTCCATCATACCTTTCATGGTGCATAAGAACAGCCATCTTTACATCGTATGGTATGTCTTGTTTTTCAATTGTCCTAAATCCCTGAATAGTATGCCCTTTCATTATCTGTAGTTCATTTTCGTCTAACGCTCCTGGTTTATTAATAATATTTATATCAATATTTGTTTTTCCAATATCATGGAGCAATCCAGCAACTGCTATTTCTTTTAATCGTTCTTCTTTAAAATCCAACCATTGTCCAAGTGTATATGCTATTAAAGATACATTGATACTATGGGTAAACGTATACTCATCAAAATCTTCAAGATAGCTAACAAAGTTAATCAAACTACTTTTGGAATTGGTTAAAGCCATTAATTCATTACTTATTGTAAATAGCTTGTTAATTTCAATATTCTTACCTTCACTTATTTCTAAAATACTATCTTTTAACATTACTTTGTTATTATGATGTTTTGAACTAAAAACTTTATATTCATTTAATTCTTTTATTTTTTTTCTCTGTACATCATCATTTATAGCTTTATTTTCATGTTCTTTTTCATTTTTCTCTTTCTTTTTAATAACTCGTCTAATAGGTATCTCAGTAATATCATATAATTTTAATCTTTTTATCATCTTTTCAGTTAAATTAGTTCCATGCTCAAGTAGAAACATATTAGTGCTTGTAATAATATCTTCTCCAACTGCCATGCCAACTTTAACATCATTAATATCTAAAATTTCTACTTTTTCATTTATGCCCATTATTTTTCACCAGCTTTAATCTTTTTAGTTTATATAACTTAACATTATTTTTTACGTCTTAGTTCAATTTCTCTACGAATCAATATATAAACAATTTTAACTATTTTTTATTATTATTCTACATTATTCTACTTATACCTTAAATTTCCTTCAACAATTTAATTAATTTTACTACATATTCTGATAATTTTCATATTTTTATATAGATATTTTAATCATAGACATCATACTTCTTTGTTGAAATTCAATATACATAACATCAGTGTAAAATTCATATGAGAGTTGCGAGTTAATTTAAGCGTGTTTTTTAATTGAATAATAATTTCTAAAAAAATATGTAATAAAGCTCTATAACATAAATACCTACCTAAATATTTAGGTAGGTATTTATGTTATACTTGCTTAGAATTTTTTATGCTTTAAACCTGGTTATACTTTATTTAAGCTTTTTTTACAATATCTACTAAACCACTTGAAAATTCAGGTGTTTGTTGTAGTGTTAAATCCTGTTCGTCAACAACCGTTCCAACCTTAATTACTACTCTCTTTAGAACCTATTTTTCTATCAAATCCTTTTAAAGCCTCCATTATTGCCTCTGCTCTTTCTTGAGTCAAACCCCCATCATCTACTATTTCTGTAAATATATTACTTCTTTCAGACTTATTTTCTTCAAAGTAAGCTTTTCTTTCTTCCTTGGTCATATCCTTGATTTTTTCCATCTGAGCACGTCTTTCCTCCTGATTTTTCTCCATATATTTAGTTATTGCATCTATATCACTTTGAGTTACTATACCTTCTTCTAAAAGCTTCTCGTATCTTTTAGTAGTTATCTCTCCCTGTCTTTCCTTTCTTTCCTTTCTTTGTTCTCCACTTTTTTCCTTTATCGCCTGAGCCTTTTCTTCACTTAACACACCATCTTCAACCATTTTACTGTATATATCTTTTCTTTCCCCCTTATTGTCTAGCTTATTTTCTTCAAAATATGCTTTTCTTTCTTCCTCAGTCATATCCCTTACTTCTTCCATTTGTGCTTCTCTTTCTTCTTTTTCTTTTTCCACGTATGAAGTGATTTTATCGACATCACTTTGTGTTATAATACCTGCTGTTATAAGTTCATTTAAAAAATCTTCATTATAGTTCCCAAATCCAGTTTTATTTCCTCCATGCCCAAATCCACCTCTTCTTGGTTCACTAAGATTTTTTTCCACACCTTGGTTTTGCACATCATCAGCATTTGCATATGTACTAACTCCTAAACTAAATAACATACAACCAACCATCGTTCCTATGATAACCTTTTTAAAAATATTATTTCTTTTCATTTAAATTTCTCCTTTCAATATATATTTTTCTTCACAATTATATTATAGGTAAGAAATGTGATAGTTTTGTGACCATAAAATCAATTTTCTGTGAATAATTTTTACATTGGCAAAAAATAGTCATAGAATTTTCGCCTTACCATTTTACAACTTTATTATAATAAAGTATAATAAACTTTGTATTAACATTATAAATAGGGAGGACTAAATATGAAGAAAACTATATTAGGTATTATGACAGCTGTTTTAGTTGTATCTTTGCTATTTACTGGCTGTTCAGGGAGTGAAGTTGCTAATGACCAAAATGGTACAACCAATGAGCAAAAGGACGCTTCATTAGATGCAATTAAAGAGAAGGGATATCTCATCCTAGGTCTTGATGATAGCTTCCCACCTATGGGATATAGAGATGACAAGGGAGAAGTAGTTGGTTTTGATATCGATTTAGCTAAGGAAGTAGCTAAAAGAATGGAAGTAGAGCTTAAAATTCAACCAATTGATTGGGATGGTAAAGTTCTTAGCTTAAACAATGGTGATATAGATGTTATATGGAATGGTTTAACTATAACTGAAGAGAGAAAGGAAAAGATAAACTTCTCTAAAACATACCTTGATAACAGACAAATTATGATCGTTAGAAATGATTCCACTATAAATACAAAGGATGACTTGGCTGGCAAAAAGGTTGGAGTTCAATTAAGTAGTAGTAGTCAAGATGCCCTTGAAGCTGATACAGAAACAGTTGAATCCTTAGATGAAGTTATTAAGTATTCTAATAATACTGAAGCATTATTAGACCTAAAGGCTGGTCGTGTAGATGCAGTGGTTGCCGATGAAATATTAGGAAGATATTATATTGGCAAGAGACCCGATGATTACAAAGTCGCTGAAGATGATTTCGGTAGTGAAGCCTATGGTATCGGATTTAGACTTGGTGAAGATGCCTTTAGAGAAGAAGTTGACAAGATATTAGACGAAATGAAGGAAGATGGCACTGCTGCTGAAATATCTAATGAATGGTTTGGTGAAGATATACTTGTAAGATAGATTAGAAGGAGCAAAAATATGGACTATATTATAAATGTAACAAACTATATACTTCAGGGCGCTACAATAACCTTATCACTATATGCAGTTACAATCATATTTTCTATTCCCTTAGGGATAATTTCTACCCTTGGTAAGATTTCAAAATTTAAACCAATTAGAGGCATTCTAGAAATTTATACCTGGCTTTTTAGAGGAACTCCTCTATTACTCCAGCTATTCTTTACCTATTATGCCTTGCCTATACTGGGAATTACATTGACTCGATTTCAGGCTGCTTCAATAACTTTTATTCTAAATTACGGAGCCTATTTTACAGAAATATTCAGAGCTGGTATAGAATCTATTGATAGAGGTCAATACGAGGCTGCAAAGGCATTGGGCATGGGTTATAGGCTAACCATGTGGAGAATTATACTCCCTCAAGCTACTAGGAGAGTTCTTCCACCTACTGCTAATGAAGCCATAACTCTTATAAAGGATACGGCCTTAGTGGCGGCAATTGGAATGGGAGATATACTAAGGGGAGCTAGGGAAGTATTGAATAGAGACTTTAGAATAACTTCCTTTATCATAGCAGCAATAATATACTTACTATTTACATTTGTTATAGTACAGATTTTCAAAGCTCTTGAAAAGAAATTCTCAGTTTACGAATAGAAACTTTAGTGAAAAATTTCTATACTTTATATCCAAAACCACCTAATTTATTTAGGTGGTTTTAAATATTCCTATATTTTTTTAACCTTTACTCTTCAACTTACAATCTTTAACTTATTTCTCTTATATACTCACTTAACTCTTCCAATTTACATGTATAGGAAGTCAAATCATGCTTATCTAAGGCAGCAGTATATTTAAGTCCACTACCTGTTACTATAGATACAACGCTATCGCTTTCTTTTATATATCCATCATTTTTAAGCTTGATGATGGATGCCAGGGGTACTGCCGACGCCGGTTGCCCAAATATACCTCCCTGAGCTAAAATAGCTTGGGCTCTTATTATCTCCTCATCGGCTACAGAAACAACAGTTCCTCCATTATTTCTTACCATCCTAAGCACTTGATTTCCACTAGGCGGGAATGGATTTTCTATGGCATGGGCTATTGTATGGGGATTATCAATTCTCGATATTCTTTCATCACCATTACTGTAGGCTCTATAAATCGGATCACAACCACTAGCTTGGGCAACAATAATTTTAGGAATCTTATCTATTAATCCACAGTTCTTGAATTCTCTAAACCCCTTCTCTATACCCCTTATATTTCCTCCAGCACTGGTTGGCACCACCACATAATCAGGCATGTCAAAGTCTAATTGCTCACATATTTCGAAGGCAATTGTTTTAGAACCTTCTACCCTGAAGGGTACATCGGAATTGATGAAGTATATATCATTTTCCCTTCCAATTTTAAGGCTTTCATAATATAGTTTCCCATAGTCCCCATCTATTTTAATGAGATTTGGATTATATATTCCTATTGGATTAAGTTTCTCTGGTGCAATATTATTTTTCACAAATATAAAGGTGTCAAGACCCATTTTACTACCATAGGCAGCCACTGAAGGTGCCATATTTCCCGTTGATACAGTTCCTATTTTCCTATACCCTAATTTCAGGGCATGTTGCACACCTAATGCCGTACCCCTATCCTTAAAGGACCATGTAGGGTTTTGACTCTCATTCTTAAAATATATATTTTTAATTCCTATATTTTCTGCTAACTTTTTTGATTCTACCAAGGAAGTGAATCCTTCCCCAAGGGATATTTCATCATTAATATCTAGAAATGGGAAAAAATCAACATATCTGTCCAATATGGTCTGATTAAGTAAATTTCCTTTTGAAATCTTCCCATCCTTAGCCTCTTCTAATTCCAACGGCTCATTACATTCATCACAGCGATAGTGTAACTCATTTACAGAGAATTCTTTATCACATCCGGTACAAATTAATTTGACATTTTTCATAAGTTCTAGCCCCTTTACATACTTCTATAATTTCAAACTAAAAACCGACCACATATGATCGGCTCTTAGTTTACTTATATAATTATAATAAATATTTTTTTCTAATTTGTATAGTGTAAATTAAAACTTAAGTTCTTTGAAGCTAACAACTTGGTTTTTAATTGCCTTCTCAGTCGGTAGTCTTTCTATACTAGAAGCGCCAAAGAAACCTACTATGCCTTCTGTATTTTCCAATATGTACGCCGCATCCTCTGGCTCTGCTATTGGACCACCATGACAGATAACCATTACATCTGGATTAACTGACTTACCTGCATCATGAATTGCTTGGACCCTCTTTGCACTCTCTTCCAAGGTTAAAGCCGTTTGCGCACCAATGGTCCCCTTGGTGGTTAATCCCATATGGGCAACTAGAACATCTGCACCTGCCTCAGCCATCTTCTTAGCATCTTCCTCATTAAATACATATGGAGTAGTGAAAAGACCAATTTCATGGGCCTTTCTTATCATTTCTACCTCAAGGTCATATCCCATACCTGTTTCTTCTAAATTGTCCCTGAAAACACCATCAATTAATCCTACGGTTGGGAAATTTTGCACTCCTGAAAAACCTATATCCTTAAGCTGCTTTAAAAATACATCCATTAGTCTAAAGGGGTCTGTTCCACATACTCCTGCCAATACTGGTGTATCTTTCACAACGGTAACAACTTCACTTGCCATCTCAACTACAATCTTATTAGCATCGCCATAGGGCATTAACCCAGCTAAGGATCCTCTTCCAGCCATTCTATATCTACCAGAATTATATATAATTATTAAATCTACGCCCCCTGCTTCAGCTGATTTTGCAGAAATACCTGTACCTGCCCCAGCACCTATTATAGGTTTTCCACCCTTTATCTGTGCATTAAGCTTATCAATAATTTCTTTTCTAGTGAATGCCATTTTATCTCCTCCTATTTTTCTTCAATCATAGATATTAGCTTTTTAGCCATGGACAAAGCAAACTCTTCATTATTAATATCCATTTCCATTTCTATAAGCTCTACCTTATTTCTATCTATTCTATTCTTCAAGGTTTCAAATAGAGCTCTATCTTCCTCTGGCCCAAAGAAAGGCTGCCCTTCCACATCGATTAGGGATACCCCTTTAAGTGGTAAGAATAATGTAGTTGGTCCATTGGTCATATTCAGCTTTTCTGATATTATCTTTCCTAGTTCTCTATTTTCTTCAGGATTGGTTCTCATAAGGGTAACCGTTGCATTGTGCTTGTATAAATTTCTATCCTTAAATTTTTCAGGCACAGTATCAATGGCTCCAAAATTCACCATATCTAGTGCTCCTGTTGATACAACCTGTGGTATTCCAGCTTTACCTGCAGCCTCTAGTCTCCCAGGACCTGCTCCAAATACACCACCAACTAATTGGTCGCACCACTCTGTTGTAGTTATATCCAGTACTCCCTTAATAAATCCTGATTCTATTAAACTTTCCATTGATTTTCCACCTGTACCCGTTGCATGGAATACTAAAACTTCATATCCCTTTTCTTCTAAGTACTCTCTAGCCTTTGTTACGCATGGAGTTGTAACACCAAACATAGTAGCACCTATAAGCGGCTTTTCTTCATCTATCCTAGGCTGCTTACCCTTAGCCATACCAGCAATTGCAAAGGCGGCATTTGCTAATATCTTTGATGATACTGTATTAATCCCAGATATATCTACAACAGAATACATCATGGTAATATCCTTTGCATCTACATAGGGTCTAGTATTTCCTGAAGCAACAGTGGAAACTATTAGCTTCGGAACACCAACTGGTAATGTCTGCATGGCATGGGCCGCAATAGTAGTTCCAGCAGACCCACCTAAACTAATTATTCCTAAAAGCTCATCCTTTTCATAGAGGTCTAAAACTAGTTTTGCTGCTCCCTTCATCATTACATCTATTGCTTTTCCCCTATCATCCTCTGCAATTAAATCACTTAGGCTCATACCTCCTGCCATTGCAACCTTTTCATTGGATATATCTGCCCCAAAATATGCCTCTCCTTTAACTCCTGCATCAATTACAGTGGTACCAATGTCTTGAGACTCTATTATGTCCTTTATAAATTTAAATTCCTTACCCTTGGTGTCCAGTGTTCCTAAAATAACAACCTTTCCCATTTTATAAACCTCCTCTTTAATTTTTGTATTATATTTGCAATTATAATACCGACTCATTTTTCAATATCTGACAATATTATAATAGCTTTTTAAGCAATCGTTTTCCCAAGGCTTTGCTTATATTTCAGAGTTGTGTTCTTGTTATTGCAATTCTATTCTATTTATCTTTAGAGCCTCCTCAGTCTGTAATGATTCATTTATTTTTTTAATAAATTCCTTAAAGGAGGGGCCTATCTTAAAGAAAACCAAATGAGATATGCAGTCGCAATCACTTGAACCAAAACTTGGGTAGGGCACAGATGCTCCATGACATAATAGAAGTGTATTAGACCATAAATGTTCATATATTTCTGTGCTATAGGTATACCATACTTCAACCAATTCTGTTTCCTTCTTTATATAGTCCACATGTCCATGCACATAATCATTTGTATTCATATGATGTCCTACCCTCGAACGAATTCCATCGGAACCAAAGGCACTATCTACATAAACATAATACCCTTCATGAAGGCATACTTTTCCCAACTTACCAACCTCGACTTCCTTATATTCCTTTGACTTTAATATTAAGGCATAGGTACCAGGATCATTGTTTAGAAGTCCCTCTAATAATTTTGGTTTCATTTAATACTCCTCCCTTTAGAAAAAGGCATTCAATAATGCTTTTGCTGACTCTAAGTTCTAATTTGCAGTTTTAAGGAGCTATGGGCTATATCATAGGTCTTAAAGCTTGTAAACATTAATACTATAATATAATTATATACCCTATTATCTTGCTCTTACTCTTTATTGACTATAAATTAATAAATAATTCTAGTATTTTCAAAGAGAGGTTTTTGCTAATCTTTCTTTTATAAATAAATATGAGATTTTGTCTCATTTAATGAACAAAGTCTTTAATAAAATATTTATGAAAGTAGACATAGGTTTTGTTTAAAGTTTGGGCACACTACAAAAAACACTTTGTATTTAACATACAAAGTGTTTTTTGATATCTATTTTTGTTTCCTATTTCCTCCTATTCCCACTCAATTAGGGTAGTCTGTTTCACCCTGAATTTTCATGATTTCATAGTGTTTTTTGTGCTTTTATTTGCAATATTAGCCGAAATTTTGCTGACTATCAAAAAAATTCGAGCCATTTTGGAGTCATCTATTCATTCATGAGTCAAAATGGAGTCATTTTGGAGTCAAAATTCAATCCCTGAAAATGCTTAATAAATCGTTTTTGATAACTCGCCATTTGGGCTATTTATAAATCCTTGAACTTATTATACACCTAAATTATACAGATTACAATTTGCATATAACCTAAAAAGAGTATCTGATTAAAAGTACATTCATACTCTTAATCAGATACTCTTTTCAATTTACATTAATTTTAAACTAATTCATTTTCCTCTGGAACAACCAGTGGATACATTTCCTGAAGCAAAACATGTGTTTTATTCAGTAGAGTCTTCAATTCCTCATCTGAATTTGAATCTCTTATCTTCTTTAATTCGCGAGCGAGATTTTTTATTGCATAGGCAAGTTTATCGCTTTTAAATTTTCCTACACTGATTTGAACTTTACCAGTTAATACAACTTCCCTTAAATAATCTCCCTTAACTTCACCAGTTACTTTTATCCTTTTATCAATGATTTCAAATTCTTCATCGGTACATCTAAAAGCAAGAGTTCTTGGCCTTTTTCTATTCCTGTTTGGACAAGCCATTAATCAGCCTCCTCATTATATTCTGCATCTAATTTATCAGCAATCTCATTTTGCTTATTTGGGTAAAGGTGAACGTAAGTATTCAGTGTTGTTTCAACTTTTTCATGACCCAGTCTTTCTGCAATTGCTACTGGCGTGAAACCAAGCTCTATCAAATGACTTGCATGACTGTGTCTCAGGTCATGGAGCCTGATTTTTTTAACGCCACTTTCTTTTACACCTCGTCTCATTTCACTTGAGAGATATCCCTTTGTAACATTGAATATTCTTGAATTTACATCAAAATTATAAATCCTAGTAAAGTAATCTTCATAGTCTGCTACAAGAAATGATGGTATGCTAATAGTTCTTTTACTCTTTTGTGTTTTAGGCTCTGTAATGACATCTCTACTTTTTAAACGCTGGTAGGATTTTGTAATGGAGATCGTCTTCTTATTAACATCAACATCTGCTGGTGTTAGTGCCAACAGTTCCCCTATTCTCATACCGGTCCAATAAAGAGTTGAAAAAGCTAAATAAGAAGTATGCTTATCCATCACATGTTCAATAAATGCATCAAACTCATCTTTTGTCCAAAACTCCATGTCATCTGCCTGCCCTTTACCCATGCTTCCTGCCTTTCTACATGGGTTACTTTTAAGTTCATAAAATCTTACTGCATGATTTAAAATCGCACTCAATTGATTGTTAATACTTTTAAGATACGTGTCTGAATAATTCTTTTTCATTAATTCATTTTGCCATTTGCGAACTGTTGACGCTTTTATATCACTCAGTTTCATATCTTTAAAATATGGTAATACCTTTAGATCGATAACATATTTTTTGCTGATCATGGTATGCTCTTTTAATCTGGCTTCCATATCTTCATAATACACTTCTAAAAAATCACCAAAAGTCATTGTATTATCAGCTTGCTTCTGAGCGAGGAAACTTCTTCCCCACTCTTCAGCTTCACGTTTAGTTGCAAATCCACGTTTGGTAGATCTCTTTCTATTACCTAGCCAATCGACATAAGTATAATCAACTTTCCATTTACCGGTGTTTTCATCTCTAATTGTCCTCACAATATTCCTCCTTATGCGCCTAATCCATAATATTTTTCTTCAAAATATTTGATTGGTAACTTGCCTGCAATTACAATAAAACCTTGTTCTTTCAATTCTTTGTTTAATTTTCTAATAATTCTGTAGCTCGTTCCAATGCTAATACCTAACATTATTGAAACATCCTCAGCAGTGTAATAAATTTTTTTAGTTTCCATAAAATTTCATCTCCTTTGTAATTAACTCCAAAAGGAATAGCGCTATTTATGCTTTTATTCTATTCCTTTGCGAAATTTTGCTCAATATTTCGTTTATTTTATTTTTGTATACAGTGTACAATTACTTCCTTATTACTTCTTATTCAAAATAGTTCTTTTCTTTTTTATCATTAAGAAAAATTCGAATATCTTCAATGTTCTCTGCCCTTCTGCATTTAGGTAATGCATGTATAACTTCTTGATGATACCGGCCGTTGTCACTGGCTCTGACATCTAGTATGGAAATAACACCTGTGTCTGTTTCACTTCGTATCAATCTACCAACGCCTTGTCGTAATTTTATTAACATTTTAGGAATCAACACTGATTTAAGATATTCATTCATATCTGGGTACAATGACTTTTCATAATCACTAATTGGATCTGGTATTGGAAAGGGTAGCTTCACAATAATTAAATGGGACAATACATCCCCTGGTATGTTCACACCTTCCCACATGCTTCCAGTTGCAAATAGAACAGCATTTTGACTTTCTTTAAATTCATCGATGGCTGTATTTCTGCCACGATTCATTGCTATGAGCTGTCGATTCGGATGTTCTTCCTTGATATGCTGAAATATCAGTCGCAATGGCTTATAAGATGTGAACAAGACCAAAGCATGTCCATTGGATGCATCAATTAGCCTTGATATTTCATCCCCCATCATCTGAATGTATGCTTCATCATCAACATTAGGAAAAGGCATCTTCTTTGGAATATAGAGCATACAATTTTCTTTAAAGTGAAATGGTGATGATTTGGTGAGTTCGTTAATCTTCCAATCGCTGATAGGATTCATGCCAAGTTGATGCTTGATATAACTGAAATCTCCATCCACAGCTAAGGTACCTGATGTTAAAATCATGGACCTCTTAACTGTCCAGAGATCGTCACCTAATTCTTTGCTGATGACTTTAGAAATGGATGCCAACATTCGTTGACCCTTAGCTTTGGGGTTTTCCATCCAATAGATATTTGTTTCTAATAGAAATATTCTCAAACCATCCAGAACAGCTTTAAGGTCAATAAGAAATTGTCTTTCTGTATAACTCATCTTCTTACTGATTTCATGAATGGTGAATACCATTTTCTTCAAAAGTGTCATGGTTCTTAAAGTGATTGTTGTTGGAAATTTTTCTGTATCATCAGAAAATGCTGTTCCGGGGATTTGTTCTGTTAGAGCATCAAAGAACACTTGATTAAGCGCCATCACCTCACTGGTTAAATTCTTTAATTCTTTTTGGCTCTTCTTCTTTGAATAGGTAGGCGATATCTTCTTCATCAAGTGATTCACCTCATATTCATTAATGTTTGTTCCGTACATCTGATTTGCAGCATCCATTAACTTATGTGCTTCATCAATAATGACCGTTTGATAATCTGGCAATAATGATCTTCGACCATCTTTTCTTTTTAATATGTCTGCCAAATAATAGTTGTGGTTGCATATTTGAAAATGATGGGTGCTTTTCCTCGCCTCTTTCATAAACTGCTGAAAAGCACATGTCTTAAACTTGCTGCACTTCATACACTGGCTACTTTTAACATTGATTTTTCGTTTATCATAACCACTAATATCTTCAGCATCAGCAAGATCAATGTTTCTACTTTGAATTAATTTTTGTAGTCCTTTATATTCACTAGAACGTTTACGCTTGGGATTTAGTGATTGAAAATAATCCTTTAAGCGATTTTCGCAAACATAGTTTTCTTTACCCTTTCTAAGTACACAGGTGATTGATGATGAGATAATGCCATTTTCTATCAGCATTTTAGAAATCTCCGGTATGTACTCTTTTATGATTGAGCCTTGTAATTCAATACTTGATGTGGTGATTACAATTGGCATTTGCTTATAAAACCGACCCTTTTTTGCAAAAATGCTGTGCACGATTGCTGCAATTAGATAGGCATGGGTTTTACCAAGACCGACTGCAATGTCACTTAAGGATATCTTCCGTTCTTTCATGTTTTCATATATATGCTTTGATAACTCTACCTGCTCTTCTCTTACAACAAAACCATACTTGGGGAAGATATCCCTGAAGATAAGATCAATCATCTCAGAGCCATCTGAGGCTTGTTTCATATCATAAAAAGATAAGGCTTTGATTTTATCAATAACACCGTCAAAATCTTGCTTTGTCAACTCTTGCCGTTTGTAAAACAAATACTTTTGGTCCCCTGTAACATAATTAACCACACGATAGGTGTAATTCTTTCCGGTAAAGCTCTGGACTACGATGCAGTCTTTTATAATGAAAACACCTGTCGAATTTTCTGTTATCCACTTTTCGGCAATTACTTTATTTACAATGTCTTTTGTATTTAAATTTGGTTGTATATTATCCATCATTTCTCCTTCAGTTAAGTTTTTTCACATAACAGCACAAACCCAGAACCAAGTCAAAACAACTTCGTTGCACGTTTGTACTGTTAAGTGATTCTTTAAAATATAGTTAATAAATACTTTAGGCGATCAATAGTCATTGACCTCATAGAAGCAACCTATGCCATTGGCTTCCAGGCAAAGGCTGTATTCTCCTGACCATCTGTCAGGCTGCCATCCATAGGATACTTAGGACTTGGCAGAAGTATCGTTCAAATTTCCCCTTGTGGATCATGGCGAATTATCTAGACCACTAGATAATTTAAAGCCGGATGTTAACGCTCTGGAACTTCCGTCATGGCGCATCCGCTTATGTCGCTTTCCTCTCGGTCACAAGGTAACGTACCTAAAATATTGAATATGAGTAAAATTAGCTTTACTATTTGTCAAAGATCATGAGAGATAAAAAAACCCCCTCACTTATAAGCCGAAAAAAGAGGGGGGGTGGGCGAAACTTTTTTCATATTTTTATAAATTTCCTTATTTTACTCAGTGCTTTTTCTTTTCGATAATTAATGGTTTTCCTTGGAATACCAGTATTCTTAGCTAACTCCCTTTCACTTTTCCCACAAAAAAACAGCTCTTGAATCAACCATTTTTCTTCTTCGCTAAGCAAAGACATGGCTTCAAGAACTGTTTTTATTAAAACACTATTTATAACTTCTTCTTCAATATCTGTATCTTTATCAAATAATATTTCTTCAGCTGAATAATCTTCATTATCGATATCACAAAAATTGATAACCCCCTTATTCAAATCTCGCTCTTCTAAGTACCGCTCCCTTCGGTCCATCTGATAATAAACTTCATAGACTTCCTTTGTCGTTTCATAGTATTTGCCATCTACCGGAATAAAATATCTTTTTAAAGCTGTTTCCCGTTCTTCTTTTTCATTCATTTTCCATACCTCCTATTTTGTAATTAATGAAATGTTTTTTACAAAATAAAAAGTTATGGACCACGAATTAAGATACTTTTGTGATCTGTCATTTTTTTCCTCCTAAAAAAGGGCGCAAAAAAAGGCCAGAAGTCACTTTGACCTCTAGCCTAAAATTTGCCTACATTTAATTTTTAATTTGAAAAATGGCACAAAAAAACCTCCACAAAAGCAGAGGTCATATAGCCTAATTCATCCAGCATACCCATTATACCCTATTGACAATGTCACGTCAGTACCAAAAGAGTCTCAATTTAGTGTCAATTCTGTCTCAATCTAGTCTCATGTTGCTGATAAATTCCGGTAGTATATATCCCCATAAAATAACGCCAAATAGAGAGATTGCTTTTTTTCTTTGTCGAAAATATGTAGAGCGGGATAGCTCTAGCATGTCCAACAAATCTTGTTCCTCATATTTTTTATCTGAAAAATATGTAGCATTAAGAATTTTATGATAAGCCTCACCTTTTTTAGGATAAGTCTTAAGTCTAAGCAATGCACTATTGATGATATCTATGATCACCTTACTTGCTTCAGCATCTTCTAATTGTTCATGTAATAGCTTTGCCTTTAAATCCGATCCAAACTCTGTCATAACATCCAATACTGCAACAGAGGAATTACCATATATCTCTTTACACTCACATACAATATTGGTGTAGCTATTTTTAATGCCCCACAAAACATCTGAATATATGTTAAGTAGTAGATGGGCATCGTGATACACTTTCTCATCAATTTCATCATAGACCTTAAAAGAGTTCATTAATCTTTCAAGGCCATTTTTCGTCTTTCCCATACATACCTCACCTCTTATTATTGATTTTATTGACATTTCAACCATTTCTGTGTTATTATTTAACCACGAACACATGTTCTGTCTGTTCATTATACATGAACTAAATGTTCATGTCAATACTTGTTAAATGAAAACTTATATTATTAGAAGAGGTGTGTACAATGACATTAGGAAGTAAGATAAAACTACTCCGAAACGAACGTAACATGACCCAGCCTGATCTTGCCACAGCATTAGGCGTTACAGTTCGTACTATAGCTTATTATGAAAATGATGAAAGGCAACCCAAAAAAGAACTCATCATAAAGCTATGTAAAATTTTTGATGTTTCAACTGATTATTTATTATCAGAAAGCGAATCTTTTTTGCTCGATGCCACTGAAAAATATGGCTACAGGGGTAAAAAAAAGGCTGAATCATTTATTAATGAAACAGCCATGCTCTTTGCAGGAGGTGAATTAAGTGATGAAGATCAAGATAAAGTTTTTAAGGCAATCACTGAGATTTACTGGCGATCAAAAGAAAAAAACAAAAAATATACTCCAAAAAAATATCGAGATACGGAAGAGTAATTTCTTGAAATCTCTCTAAGGGGGAGGAATGATTTGAACAATTACATTATTAACCGCTCAATTAGACTCATAAAGAAATATAAGACACGAAATCCTTTTGAAATAGCTGCCAACATGAATATCGATGTTTTGTTTATGGATCTTGGCAAGCTTAAAGGATTCTATAAAAGAGATGGCCACAATCGATTCATAATTATTAGTAATCAGATTTGTGAACCCCTTCAAAGGATTGTTTGTGCCCATGAGTTGGGGCATGATCAACTCCACAGACATATAGCTGAAAACCATACTTTACAGGAATTTGCCATATATGATATGAAAAGCAAACCAGAGTATGAAGCCAACCTGTTTGCTGCCGAGTTATTATTTTCAACGAAGGATGTATTAGAATATTTTGACCAAGGATACAACTTTTATGAAACTGCCTGTTTTCTAAATACCGATGTTCATCTGTTAGCTGTAAAGCTTATGATCATGAATTCGAAAGGCTATCAATTGAATATTCCGGTTGATTTGAAAAGTGATTTCTTAGGAACAGATGATGGTAAGGACTAATCAATGTGATGGTCCTTATTTTTACGATTTTTATACCATTCCAAAAACTCACCGTGCAACTTTTCTTCGGCTTCCTTTCTCAACTGAATGGCTACATTGATATCTTTTGATGATCCTAGATAATATTTTTTCTGCTTAAATTGGATTTTTGCTTTCCAGGTCTTTGTCGATTTGTCATAAGTTACTCCAACAACGCCACTAGTATTATTTGTTCTTGGGTCTTGAGCCAATTGATAGATATCTGTACCATCAACATACTGATCTTGCCTTGTATCTAAAGCCTTCTTAATTGCTTTTTTTCTAGATTCATCCAAAAGGCACCCACAGCTATTCGTTTTTCCACTGGTTAAATTCCCTGCTGAAACTTCAACCTTATTGCCACAATCACATTTACATAGCCATACTTGGGAATTATTTTGCTTCATACCGGTTTTCTCTACTGCAAGAAGTTTACCATAGCGCTGTCCTGTTAAATCATGAATACGAACCTCAGAGCGTAAACAACCACAGCTCTGTATCCCTCCACTTGTAAGAGCATTAGCTTTTACTTCCGTTGTGTTTCCACAGTCACATTGACAAAGCCATACCGCAGAATGATTCTTAATCTTTCCGGTAAATTCTTTAGCCACCAATTTGCCAAATCTCTGACCAGTAATATCTTTTAATTTGCTCTTGGAAGACAAGCAACCACAGCTTTTAACTTTTCCATATTTAAAGCTCTTTATAGCTATGATCTTCTCATTGCCACAATCACATTTGCATTTAACTTTCTGGCCTTTATCTGTTTCAACAATTTCAATAGCTGTTAGCATTCCTGTTTTTGTACCAATCAAATCCTTTATTTGAGCCATTTCCAAAACTCCTTACCAAGTATAATCTTAGTTCATTCTAATCTATTTAGTCTTCTCAGCAGTAAACTCCCTGACAATACCACACTTCAACCGGATCTCTAAGCAGTGATTCGTAAACAATGTCCCTTTTTGAACCGTTTTAGAAAAGATATCTTGGACATCACTTTTTTCGGGATCAAATTGTTCCAATTCATCTAGTAGTATATCCAGTTGTTTTTCACTGAGTTCTGCTTCATATTTCTTAAACTTCAAATCTTCATATTGCTTGTTCATCTGCTCTCGCTGAGCGGTTAATTTTTCAAGACTCTCTTCATAGGCAATATCTTTACCTAATACCGTAAGTTGTGAGATTTCTTTTAGCCTAATATCGACAGCATTAAGCTTTGATGAAAGCTCTTCTAATAACTGATTTTCTTCACTTGTAAACATAGGGTGAATATGCTTATTATCTATTTCTGAAGCCAAACTATTCTTGTTTGCTTTAAGTTCAGTAAAAACTTCTCTAACTGAACTATTAAGTTCATCTTCCCAAACATATTGCGCTTTGCATTTTATGCCTTTTTCTCTTCCTGCTGCTACTCGGCAATGCCAAGCTTTAAAATGTACTTTTTCACCCTTACTTCTCGATGTCAAGGTTCTTCTAATTACCGGTCTTCCGCATTCTCCGCAGGTGAAAATATTAGAATAAGCAGATGTATTACTGTGGGTAGAAATAACGCCTTCTTCATCTTCTTTTCTCATTTCACTTCGTAACTTAAGTTCTCTTTGAACCCTTAAAAACATATCCTCTGAAATAATTGCCGGATGATTGTTTTTTATTAAATACTGTGGTTCATTTTCTTTGTTCCAAACTCTTTTATGGGTATGTGGTTCTAATGTAACTGACTTTTGAGTTCTTACAGCACCAAAGTACTTTTCTTGTTTAATGATTTTATAAACGGCATTGCTTGTCCAATTGGTATTGCCTCTTCCAGTTTTTATTTTTTCCTTTGTAAGTTCTTTTGCAATGGCCGGTGTCCCTTTACCTGATAAAAAGTCATTAAAGATTCTTCTAACAATTTTTGCTTCATCTTCATTAATGACAATATCACCGTTTTTATCAGTATCATAACCAAGAAAATAGGTGGTTGGTGTATGTGCTTTTCCCTTTTGAAAGCTTTTCTTAATCTGTTTTTTCGTCTGTATGGAGTATTTAATGGATTCCGCAATTGAAAGCTTATTGAGTAACTTAATATAGGCATTGCCATCGTTTGATGGTAATTTTATTCCTTCATGAAAGAAAAGCAATTCAACCCCAGATTCCATCAATTTATTTATGTTTTCAAGTGCTTCATCACGATTTTTTCCAAATAGGGTTATTGAAAAAGAAGCAATGACATCTATTTCTTTCTTAAGGGCTTTTTTAATCATTCGATGATAAGCTTTTAAAATTGTAGCATCGAGATCCTTTTCAATTTTATCTTTATAGGTTTTTACCGTGGTCCAATTAGATGACTCTGTTAATTTTGATATATAGTTATCTAGCTCAGTTCCGTAAACAAAGTCATGCTCATCTTTATTAACAAACTCTTTAATGTATATTGCTAATCTTTTTCCCATATGCTACTCACCTGCTTCTATCTGAATACCACTATGTTCGTTGTTAATCCACTCAATATCATATAATTCATCAGAATGAATCGTTACTTGTACTATAAAGGCTCTTAATAACCAGAAATCATTCAAAGCTTCTCGTAAGTCTGGTACTGAACCACATTTATCTATTAATTCATTTAGTATGCCAATAGCTTTCATTCTAACTGTATAATCTTTTTCAATACCCTTTAAAATTTTAGTCCTATCCCTTAAAAGCGCTTTTATTTCAACCTTTTCACTCTTTAACTCTTCAAGTTTATTAAGATCGCCATGAAGCACAATATGATTTTCTTCTTCAATAATTTGATTAATTCTTTCGGCTAAAGGATTAACATAATCGTCTTTAAATGTTTCAGCTTCTCTTAGAAAATCAATTAATATCCTAAAATCCTTTACACCATCGTTGAACTTATCAAAGAATGCTTTCAGCATTGCTTTCTTTACATATTCTTCATTTATGCCAGTCATAGGACATAATGATTTACTCTTTGTATGGGTGCCACAACGCCAAAAAACTTTATCTCTACTCTGAGATCTTTGAAAATTGGCACCACAAAGGTTACATTTAAGTTTTCTTGATAACGGATATTTAGGGATATCTCCTCTGTCTTCTCCTTTAACACCTTGCCATAACAATTTGTTTGCTTTTTCAAAATCCTCATGAGAAATAATACCTTCATGATGATCTTTAACCAGGTACTGCTTTTTCTTTATTGTCAAACCGGCTGCTACATCTTCATCTGATACTGTCTTTCTACAAAGAACATCACCGGTATATCTTTCATTTTTAATGATATTTTTAATAGCTGTCGGCGTCCAGTCCATTCTGCCATTTGCTTTTTTATATTTCTTAGATATAAATCGTCTAGCAATCTGTAATAAAGAAAGGCCTTCTAAATGAAGCTTAAACGCTTCTCTTACAATTTCAGCTTCTTCAGGTATAATGATCCACTGATTGTCTTTTTTTTTGTATCCAAGCAATCTAACAAAGATTACGTTGCCTCGTTCAAACATCTTATCGAAAGTCCATTTTCTGCTTACAGATGCTACCTTTTTTTCAATAGCTAAAGTACTTCTTAGCTTTTCAAGAAGCATTTTACCCTCAGAGGTACTGCTATCAATACCTTCTTCAAAAAAAATAATGCGAATACCCATGGAAAGAATCTCATGTATCGTATCCATGGCATTATTTAATGATTCATTGAATTTTGAAAGAGAACCTACTAGAATAACTTCAATAGATTTCTTATTAGCTTCTCTAGCCAATCTCTCAAGATGATAAGATGGGAAGTTACGATCACTATCTTTAAATGCACCAATATATTCCCAAGACGGTTCATTGTTAATGTATTCACTTAGATTTTCCTCAGCCTTATTTAATTGCTCTTCACTATCTTCTGAATAATAATCTTGGAGATATACAGCTACCTTAACAGACTTCATTTCCTTTAACTTCCTTTCATCTATTTATTAAACTCATAGGGTCATTATAATACAATTCTTAAAATAATTCCAAAACAAATTCAAATTTTTTCAACCATCTATTTTTATTCAAGGAGCTTTTATAATTGCTATTTTTTATATTAAGCAGTAGTGCTTATCTAATTCTACTGTAAATAAATCCTTACTAAAATCCAACAGGATCTGGATTGTTCTAATACCTTTTCCTTGCAAATAAAATGATAGGCTCTATCAGCTTATTCTTTATAAATTTCATCTAGATGGTCCAATCCTAAATATTTAACTTTATCATGCTCATATGTGTTAACATATTTGATAGCGAAATTAATGCTAGATAAAAATGTGTGGATGTGTAGATACGGTCTTTTATCAGAAGTTCCTGAAAAGTTTGTATCCCATTTTATTATACTGTTTAATTCCATATTATAGTATGGATATGGAATTGAGAATTTTTCCGAAAAATTCTCTCCAACAAGTTCATATAACGAAGCATTATATCTTTCTTCTATTTTTTTAAAATCATAAATATAAGTAAATTCTCCATCTTCTAAACTTAGTATCTCGTTATGCCAATATTTTCGTGGAACGTCGCAATATAAATCTTCAAAGTCAAAATTTTCTAGATTAAACCCTATAAGCTTGTTACAGATTAAAAACGAAACCAAATCATCCTTTGGTGGTATTTCAATTTTCTCATTTTTTCTATCACTTTTTCTATAATCTTGTAATTTTTTATTATTAGCTAATTTGATCAAGGCATTGCTAAAGTCTTTTTTATTTAAATTCGACTTAATTTCACCTATCCCTTTTACTTCTTCAATAGGAAAGATTTTAGCTACGTCATTTTCTACTAAAGGGCTTAAATTAGAATTATAAATTATAACATCACATTGTGTGCTTACCTCATCATTACTGTTAATAATAAACCCTTCTGAAACAGATACATCTTTACTTAAAATCAGATTTAACATATCCCTACAGCATGATTCACGATACATTCCAAATTCTCCTGGATGTATCATTTTATTAGTCTTATCTCTAAAAATAGAGTTGCTATCACTAGAAAACATACTTATAAAATTATCAATTTTTCTATTTAATATGGTCTTATAAATTTCACTAGACATTTAATCACCTACATACCTATAAAGTTTACCCTCTTACCACCCGTGTGCATTAGTTGCAAATTTATACTTTAGTCATACTACTCTATTCTTCTCAAATCTCCAAGTGTCTCCTACATATTTCTTTTATACCTTTATCTGCTTTTCTTGTGTCTGCACAGCAATAAGCTATATCCTGTTATAAGATCTTATATCTAATCATAAATACCTTTATCTCTACAACACTTTTTAAATTTCTTTTCGCTTCCACAAGGGCATGGTTCATTGAGACCTATTTCACATATTCTTAGGTATTTTTCCATAGGTTGGCCTCTTTCATTATTTTTTTCTTGCTATTCTAGCCAAGTCTTTTCGCTCCTGTCTATAAACATTTAAAACAAAATGATATACCCTCACAACAGAATCATCCAATTCTGGATTTTTATGTGATGTTAACAGAACGCCCTTTAAAGTTGGGTCATAACACTCCATGTCTATACTAAGATTAACTTTTTCAAATATCTTGTTGCCTTCCTCATCTTCAAAACAGATATTTTCTAATATAGTTTCCCTGTCTCTTAAGACATTTTCTAATTTCACTTCTTTATTAAATATAATTGTAAAACCAAATCCACCATATTCTCTTAAGTACCCAAATAGCTGTCCCAATTGTTTTTTGAATTTATCTTGGCTCCACACTTTATTTTCACCAGTTGCGATATTTATATAATCCTCTCCTGATTTAAATATAAAAAAGTCTAACTCACCTGGATTACTTGTAGCATATCCTTGTGGTGATTCTCTTGTTACCTCGTATCCATAGTGATCTAGAGACATTTTAAGATGGTCCTTAAGCATATCGCTTAACTCATTTTCATTTAATTTTTCAATATTTATAGGTTTTTCAGAAGCAAGCTGAATGGCCTTATTTATATCCTTCAATATTCTAATTTCATACTCGGAAATATTTAATTTAGATAAAATCTTTATAGCCTTCTGTGAATTTTCTGTAAAAGCTTTAGTTAAACTGCCCTTCTTATCAAGTTCTTCTAGGGAATCTAATACTGTTGGTATTTCATTAATAATACTATTTATATTTTCTACCGTACCATATATTGCAGGTTCATACTTTGGATTTTGCCTCTTTGCCTCATTAAAGTAATATAAAGCTTTTACATTATCTGTATTGTTATAGGCACAAGCCAAATTAGCATTTAATAGATAATCATCTTTGTATTGGTCGATATATTTTTCACACCACTTAATTGCCTCTTGTGTCTTATCCATTGATATTAAAACAGCTGAATAATTAACGATTGCTTCAATATCAGGCTCATAATTTTTAAAATAACTCTCAAATAATTGTTTTGATCTATTATAATTTTTTATAAAATAGTGAGCTGTAGCTACTCTAGGAATACTTTTGCTTTTATCCTGAATTTGATCGGCAACCTCAATTGCCTTCTTAAACTCTTTCGTATTTATGTAACAATAATACTTAAGCAAATTTAAATAATCAGAATCATGAATTCTTATTCTTTTATCACTCGAAATACGTTCAGCATAATTAATATACAAAAGACTTTCCACTGGGCAACCATTATTCAAAAGAAAATATGCATTTGACAAGGCCATGCCTCTACTAATATTTTCAATATTAGTAACTGGCTCATTTTCAATATTTATATCATCTCTTAATGATTTGTTTAATAATATTATTTCGAAATAGCTTAGGTTATCTTTGATAACTTTTATATAATCTGTTATATACCTATTATCCTTCTCCTTAAGCAACTCCACTATATGACAAGTAATAATTTCCTCATTTTTCAAAATACTATTTCCAGGTATTCTAAAAGTATCTTGAACTATTTCCTCCCACGATAAGGGGTTATGTCCTCCAAAATCAAGCACCTTAATATGCTTGTACGTGTCTAGTACGTATTCTACTAAATTGGTATCCCATCCATAATCTTTTATTACAAGACATAAAACTCCAAGATGAAATCTTAACTTCCTAGATTCAGAAAAATATTTACTCCAATCTATATTATGAGTATGAGTGCCCATTGGAGTAAAACAATTAATAAAATCAATAAAAAGTTTATTTTTGTATATTTCATTGGTTCTTACATTATCTATAGACCTTAATAAATTTTCTACGCCCTTTAAATCATAATAATGACTATAGAATTTTTCAGAGCTTAAAACTTTCAAATAATTCTTTATAATTAAGACAGTAAATATATCCCTTAACTCCTTATTATTAATACGTACAAGCAAATCATATAAGTATAAATTATCACTTAAAGAATATGCTTCTAATCTCTCTAACAGTAAATTCCTATAAATATCTTCATTCATATATTGCAACAACTCATCAATAACCTTATTTTTAAAATTATTGATGAGATTTATATTATTATTACTCATAATCTGTTGACGGGATAGATAAAAATACAAATCCAGCATGATATTAAAGTGAGCAGCATTTTTTTCACTAATATAATCAAGATAGAATTGCAATAACTCTATCTTAAATTCATCAGAGAATATAGCATTTCCATTTCTTTCATTGAAAGGTACATTAATCCCATATATCTTCTCAATTACTAGAGGGGCAATCTGTAATGATTTGAAGTCGAGTAATTTAGAAGTTTTACTTAAAATATGTTCTGAAAAATAATAGATAAAGCCATCGGTAAACTTTTCCTCAGGTATGTCTTCCAACTGCTCTGTTGTAAATATGTCCCTAAAATTTCTCAATATAAATGGAGCTTCCTTTACCAATCTACTATAGTAACCATTAAACTCGAAGTTGCCAAAGTTTCTGTTTATTTGTTCTAACCTATCAAACATATTAAGATTATCATAGTAATTAGAATCATAGGCTATCAGCCTAGAATCCTCATTAGGCTTAACTATATTTTCACCTTGAATTTCATAGGGAACATATTTTAATCGATATAAAAAATTCAAATCGTCTATTTTATAATTACACTGCATTAATTTATCAAACGAAAAATCTGCTAGAGCCTTCTTTTTATTTTTATCCATAGATCTAATAACAGAAGATATATCTATTTCCGAAGCATTTATCTCCATTAATAAATTAAAATAGTATTCTAAGTTTAATCTCCAGGACTCATAGGTTTCACGACTTAATTTTATTTTTAAAGCTTCTAAGAATGCATCTCTTAATCCTCTATCATTATGGAATATTACACTATGAAAGTCTTTATTTTCTCCTCTTATTAATTCTTCTGTGATTCTTGTTTTAAACCTTTTATTATGCTCTTTAAATATAACTTTCAATTTATCTTCATTAAATAATGGATAATAAAAGTTATATTTAAAAAATGAGTTAACAAATTCAATATACGTCTTGTCAATTACGTATATTGAAGTATTTCCATGAATCACTTCCGGGTTTACAATTACCCGTTCTCCTTCTGATACTAAATAATATTTATTAAATAAGTATTCTTTATCAACTTGATTAGTAGGATGATCATTATTCCATCTCTCTATTTCTTGTTCTAGCATCTCGATTGAATTTGATACATCTTTTGCTATATCAAAAGAGTCCAGTAGACTTATAAATAGTTCAATTATTCTAAACTCATCTATAAACCTTAAATAATCGTAATTTAATTCTGTATCAGGCTTATAATAATTTGTAGAGTCGTAAACTCGTAGTAACTTATTATAAACTTCTTTTTTCTGACTAATTGTATATTCCAATATATCACTCATCCTTATTTACTCCTTTGCTACTCATCTTCTCCACGATGCTCCACTGCCATCTGATCAACCCAATCTTCCTCAATGTACACCATACCGTTCCGACCTTCCACCTTCCGGTTTGGACCAGCCTTATACAATTTACAATTAAGCGGACCATAACAGAATGTCTCGAACCTGAACTTCTTCTTACCTCTCGGATTCCAATTATCAATGATTATCTCAACAGGCATTCTACAGCCCCACATGCAGCTACTACACTTCGTATCATATGTTCTAGCTGCCAGTCTACGGTGTCCTCTTTCTCTGTAAACTTCCAGCTCCGGCGGCACCAGTTCCCAGGGTGATGAAGTGCTGCCAGTGGTACCTTTCGAGATGACTTTGATTTTAGAGACTTTGTAATATTCAACTGGCTCCATATCTGGATCCGGCACAGGGACGCACTCACCACTGATGACATCATTCACTTTGAATTGATGTTTGGCATGAGCAGCTTTGCCGATACCTATGGAGAAGGTGGTATTGTTAGTCTTGTCCAGTTCTCTTTCTAGGGTGGTTGCATAGCCCAGGTATGTATGAGAGGCCTCGTCGAATGATCTAATGAGACGAATGCGAGGTTGGATTGATATGATAGTTCCTGTGAAAGTTGATTTTTCCATTTTGGTTGAGGCCTCCTTTTAAATTAAAATAACTCCATTATCTTTTCAGTAACTTTGTGAACTGCTGTAAAAAATTTAATTGTGTCTTTTACGCTACTCTCAATTTCATCAACAAGTATTGCGATTTGAGAATCATTAATATCCCCATCAGATGGGTCACGATAATCTCCATAGTTAACTTGAACATAATATGTCTTATGCTTTTCGTCATTAATATTTAGATTAAATTGTATTTCATCGATTCCGCCATTCTCGGGAAATATTTCTCCATCTACGGCAATTGAGTAAGTTGTATTGCCACTATCATACCAACCTACTTTAAAATTCAAATCAAAATAATCGAAATTAGCATCTAAATAATTCTTATTCTCTGCATAGTACTGTATGGCATCTTGAATATTTAGATCTTGGAAAAGGTATTTCTCAATAAATAAATCCAAATCCAGTTTATTATCATCAGACTCAATTTCTAATTTTAATTCCTCAATTACTATTTTTCTAATTTCATTATCTATGTCTGAATCTTCCTCATTAATATTCATATCTTCGATTTCATATAAACAGCTTCCTATTTCATCTAATAAGCTTCCAAGGTCTTCTAGTCCATTAATGACACTAATTAAATTCTGAATTTCAGTACAACTTTCAGCTAGTGCCGTTTCAACATAATCTTCAGAAAGAGGAAATTCAATGCCAAACGACTCTCTCTGCTGTTCTACATAATCAGATTCATACTTTTCTTTTTCGATCTCCATATCTTCAAGCGCACTTCTAACACCTTCTTCATCAGAGTAAAAACTACTTTCAATGTAAGCATCACACCCATTAAATTTTTCGTGCATCCAATTGCAAATAGCAATAATATCTTCATATAATTCTTTGCAGATTGGCTTGTTATGAGCTATCATATTGCGCATTTTAGATAATTTATTTTCCCAACAACTTTTGAAATCATCATCAAGAATGACAAGTATATCTCGATGATTTAAAACATCAGGTGTACCAAATAGATTAATTGCTTCTGCTTCATCTTCTCTACTTACTTTTCCATCAAAAACATATTCTCGGTTATTTACTGCTTCTTCGATTAACCTCAATTGTGCAAATATATCATTTACGTCCGCATCATTATCCAAAAGTTCTTTAATGTCAGATAGCTTTGATCCAACTGAATCTCCATTTTCATCAATAATACTGGAGTCTTTTAACTCCAAAATTTTAAGCACTTTTAAGAAGTCTATATTGGCATAGTCTGTATTTATCCTTTTAAAGGTGTTGTACTTTCCATTTATTTCCTTTCTAAACCACTTAGAGTAATCATCCACTTCTTTTTTCAAGGGTTTTGATAGCAGTAATTTCCCATACTTTTTCATCAAATATCTAGTTAAAATACTTCTTAGCCTATTTTCTACTTTATGTATTTCAACATAGGCAGTCTGACATATTTGTTCATTGTTGAAGTCTTGGAGTAAAAAAATATTTGAGTTTTCACAAAATCTATTGAATATTTCAATCAACTTAATTTTAATGTTATACACCGTGCCGAATAGATTATCATCAGTGCTTTCAACATTCATTTCACAACCTATAAGCACTTTATTGCCAAATGTATCCCTAGAAAATATAAAATCAAATTTTTGCTCGTTAATAAGTATGTCAACTTTAACTTTGGAAATAATCTCTTCATCAAAGAATTTCTCGTACTTTATTGTGTTATCACTTTGTCCTAAATTTCCTAACAGATTTTTTGTGAAGTCGATTAGAAAGTCTTTATCCAAATTGACGTCATTACATTGATAATCTTTACCGTTAATTTTCACCCTACTTTTCAGACGACCGATAATCTCAATTTTACTCATATTCCACCTCACTTTTCATACAGATACCTGAGTTTTAGAAGGTCATGATAGCTTATCCATCAACGCCAATAACGCTCCTCTATGCTGCACCATCTCAATACTATTCACACTCTGAATCAATCCCCTGTGAAGTCTTTCGGCTCGGTCTATTAACGAGTTGATTACCCGAAGGCTTTCTTTCTGTTCCTGAGTAAGTGATTCCATTTTGCTTATGATCATTTTTGGTGTAGATTGATCTAACTCTGCAAATAACTTTCCAAGCAATCCCACCCAAACATCAGATATCTGTATCAGTCGCTCATTCTTTGAATTAATGAATTTGAAATTGGACAGCTTCTCACCTTTTATAGTGTAGATTGTATTTTTTAAGGCTAATTCTGCCTCAGCTTCTTCATCAAAATAATGCATGGAATCTTTATAGAATGCACATCTACCATCTCTGAGGCCAAAATATTCCTCCACTAATAAGCCAGGTGTGTTATCTTCAATAAAGACCAGCTCTCCCTTACGTCCATTTGCTTTCAGTAATTGCCGGAAATTCTCTAGATAGAAATCTTCGTCACCGTAGGATTGTATGAGATCGCTCAGCTCATAGCAAAAATTCTTAATATCTTCTTTATCTAAGCTTGGATAATTATAGCCATGGAGTATTGGAAGGATCTCATCCATATGGCTTATAACAAATCTATGTAAACTGGCCTTCAAAGCTTGTGCCCACTCTAGCCCGAAGTTGAACTGAGGCTGAGTAGCAAATAGGGAATCAACTATATCTACGACAGAAAAGTACATATTATTTAAAGTAGCATAATGTACATAGAGTCCGCTACTATCAAGCCATGAAAGAAATTGCTGAATTGGTTTCTTGCTTATTGCTGTCCAAAAGTCGACTCCTTTTCCAACTAATGTCCTAAACTTAATTTCTGATGCTTTGATTTTCAGCTCATCAAATAACCTGTCTACATAGCATGGAGGTGTATCACCCTTAAATAATACGCCGCCGAGAATAAAATCATTAGCAATGCCTTCTTCTGCATTCACACCATTCTCTGTCAATCTAAACTTGCGAACGTTTCCGGTCTCATCGTAATAGAAGCTGCACTTCTCATCAAATAGTGGTAAGTCTGAAAACTCGCTAATCATAGTTCTATATTCATCTACGTCCATGTTACTCACCTACCCATTAATACAATATTCTGTAAACTCATCTTCTGAAAAAACGGACATCTCTGCTACTAAAAAATGTCCGTTCTCTTTCACTGCCTATCTGAAAAGTTACCATCACTGCTTATCTGGGTGTCAAACTGATCGTGCTTATCTCAAAATTCACCGTCACTACCTTAACACATAGGGCTACCGTTCTTGATGTTACCTCAATTACGTTGTCAACCAAAATCAGCTTAATTACCCCATCTCATTTGTCCCGTTCATCCCCACTGTTACTTCTAAGCCTCATATAAGATTCCCAAATCCACCTATGTGGAGGAATAGTTTCTTGGGGAGTTTGGGGGATATGTGGGGAGACTTACAACTATGTCCATAACCAAATGGTGCAAATTTTACTAAATCAGATTGAATTGTCAAATAACTCGTTCATAGCTCCAAGTATCGTCGCTGAGCGACGCGTCAGCGTGGCGAAGTTATTTTCATTTGATGTGGTCACCTCGCTTACTTTTTATAGTTTTTTTCTCCCTATTCTTCTAGTTCTATGTGTTTCGACCAACCTGAAGTCGGCTGGAATTTTAGAGAGTTTTCATAATCAATTCTCGAAATCGGACCATTCCATTCTGCATTATTAGAATGGACAATAATATCTTCGGGTTTGAAATTAGATAATGGATACTTGGTTATGTCATAGGCTTTAATAATATTTGGAATTTTAGTGTAATCCATTCCCATGACTCTTGAAACAACCGTATCAATTGCAAGTGAATTAGTTCCTGCGACTAAAATTCCGGCTTTTTTTGGTGTTGGTTTAAGTGGGCCTTCTTTTTCACCAGATATTATCATATCCAAAATCGAAATACAATTTCTTTGAATTGTATCCTGTAATTGACCTTGACTATCAGCGTAGATTAAAAGCCTATTCAAATCAGAAACCGTTCTCCATATTGTATCATTGCCCCACCAACTTCCTTCAAGATATTCATCTTTTACGAAAGTTTTTCTAAAAACGCTATTAAATTTTTGAATTAATCTAAAAAACTTAGCTACTGAGATTACATTTTTCATACTCAATTTATCGATTTTCTCTTGTAAATAAACATTTGTTCTTTTGAAAAGATTCTTATAAAGATACTCATCGCCATTCTCTTCGACTGATCCTGTTTTATGATGTGGCAACCAGTCCTTACTCCCATTTATACCTACCAGATTTTTCATAGATGCAGTTATTCCTGCTTTTCTGTGCGTTTTGGGTTTTGGAAGATTAATCACAACATTAGCTTTCAGGACAGTGTTTGGGATTAAATACTCATGGATTTCTTCATTATGATGTTCTTTCATCTTAGTAGAATCATAATTTGTAACCCTAAATTTATCGTAATCTTTTGAAGTTTCGAAAAGCATGCTATCTCGTTTCAAATCAACCGCTGTATATCCCCGTGGATCACCTTTCAATTCTTCGACCCCGATTATTCTCCCTTCTTTATCCATGATTGCTTTTTCATTTCTGAAATCGATAATCTCAATTTCGAATCCAATTTTGGAGTATATGTTTTTAATTTCATATAAACCATTTTGTTTTACAACTTCATCAAAATCACAACTTTGAATTGGCGCGTCAGCAATGATAATTTTACCTGATCCGTTTAATGCAATATATGCATAATCTACTATAGCTCTTATCACGGAACCGTTTGTAATTACACTCTCAACAGAAAACTCTCTTAATTGATTTTTATGAAGAACCATATTAGGCTTAACCAATACTGTATCTCCGGATTTTATAAAACTTGAAAAAGGATTCCAGTTGACACTATCATAGTTTTCCTTATCAAGTCCCATATCAAAAAGCAAGTTGCGAATACTCTCATAAACTTGATTACTATAATCAAAGTTCTTGTCTCCCTTGAATGGGTATTCGGGGTAACACCTATTTGGATTGAATGGTGGTGTTTGAGGATACTCAGAATAATTCAATTTTCTTATATACACATCTTTATCTTGTACCATATGAAACTCCTTCCTCTTCATTTAACGATACTCATTATTCTTTTCTCGCAATAATATATCGAAAACAATGTTGTTAATACAATCGAAATTACAGTGGCAATTGCAGGTCCAATCAAGCCAAAAATATTTATCAAGATAACATCGAGGATGAGATTTAAAACAGCTTGAGTTATATTTAAAGTTTGTTGAATCCTGTACTTTTTGTTAGTGTTATAATATATCATATAAAAAACCGAAATATATCTAAATAAACTACCTATCATCAAAATTTTAAATATTGAAGCTGCGCCTTCGTAACTATATCCATATAAGAAAACAATAATTGATTTGGCAAAAATAATTACAATGAAATGAGCAACTAAACCAACAAATAAAATTAAAAATCTGTCCTTATAAAAAAAGCTTTTTAAATGTCTAGCATCAATTTTCGCAAACGAAACAGAAATGGTTGATGCAAAAAATCCTGAAATGATAAACGAAAAGTCTGCGATATTACTAAACAGTTTATACGCGACATTATATATTCCAACATCTTCTGTAGTCATGAAATATTTTATTACTGCGGTATCTCCAAAATTAATCAAATATAGACCCGAAAAACCAAAAAGTTGCCATAAAGAAAAATCAAGTACTTCTTTAAACCAATATTTGTCAAATTCAAAATGTCCTACATCTTTTCTGTTTATTCCCAGCACATACAAAAGTACCGAGGCATGACTCAATATATTTAATAGAATAAGTTGCCTTACATCAAACGAGAACAGAAAAATCATTAGAATATAAAGGACTTTTGCTGTTATTGAAATAATACTCGAGTAGAGTTGTTTTTTTATTGCCAAAAAATATTGAACTAAATAATCTTCAGCAACACTCACATAAAGCCATATTAATATCAAATATGCCACTTCAATACCAATATATTTATTAATTGAGTTGCGAAATAGAATAAAAGCTAGGGTCGTAAGAATTAAACTAACCATAATTATTATATTTCTAGCCCAAAATGTTTTGTTCATATTTCCATAAATTGATTTCTCTTTGCTACCAAAATAGATAATTGAAGAAGAACTCCAGCTAAATCCAAAAGTTGTTATCAATCCAATCAGCATAAAAGCTATAGAAAAAACACCAAAATTATTAACGGATAGTTTTCTTACTATGAAAATATTAGTAAGCAATCCAAGAATCATTGCAATTATTTTTAGAATTGAATAAAAGATAAATTCTTTTTTGCTCTTCATAACATTAATTAGTTTTTTCACATTTATACACTCACTCATTACACATTCTTTTTTTTGATATTACGCATTTATCATCTATCCATTTGACCCATAACTCCTGTGGCCAGAAATTACCTTCGGTATAATGAAGCACTTCACCATCATCGTCTAATTCATAATATCCTTTTGTGTTATATAACGCTTTGTCGTTATACCCATATGAAATTTCAATAATTAAAAACTCGTCCCCTTTATATAATATGTCATATGCCATTGAATCAAATTTATTTAATTTACTAATCTTACTACAATATTTTATAACATTAGTAGGAATATTTTTAACATAATCAATTTTTCCACTGCCACTTGCTCTGAAATCATTATCTCTGTTCTTCCGCCAAAATCCATAGGCATATTTATCTCCAATAATTGTTATTCTCAAATCAGAATCATTACCTTTTAAGAATTCCTGTATATATACTTGTCCAAATCTATCATACAACTTACTATTAACTTTTCTAGAAAACAAATTCTCCCACAAAAATTTATAATTAACATAACTAATAAGTTTTTTACTATCTTTTATTAACTTTACACCTGTGCTGCCCGCTCCATTTGACTCTTTAACAACAATTGGATATTTAAACTTATAAGCATTTTCTATCACATCATCATACTCAAATGATACAAATGTCTTAGGTGTTTTTATTTTGAAATATTTCAACAAATAGCTTTGAGCTATTTTACTATCAAAATGCCAAATAGTTTCATAATTAGGAAATACTCTTTTCTTCATTATGTGTTGCATAAAAAATACTTTTTCTTTCAATATTTGCGAACTCTTGATCCCCATAAATTCTGGCTTCCAAACCACCACATCAAACTGTCCAATCTTATCTATCCAATCACTTTTATCAATGTTAACCAACTCATAATTCAAGTCATAATTATCCATATATGTTCTAAATTTTTCATGCCACTCATAACTCTTTTTGAAAACTCTTTTTTCAAAAAGTCTTAATACACTTTGTTTTACAGTTAATTCTCTATTACTAACGCACAAAGCAATTTTCATATATCTCACCTCTTCTTATAATAATGTCTTAAGTAATTATGCAAATTATTAATATTAACAAATTAACCCTATAAGTTTTTCCAAGTACTTTTCCAGCCCAAATTGATACGCTCGTTCTCGTCCTCTCTTTGAATACGATGCAAGCATTTCTTTATTTTTTAATAAATCTATGATTGCGTTAGACAGTATTTTATCACTACTATCAATAACGGTTATATCTGTATTTAATTCTTCATCTAACCTCGGCACCAAGACACCATATTTCTCATTTTTCACTTCAGTTATCTGGTCTTCAAATTTTCTGTCGCTTAATATTTCCCTAGGACCTGTCAAGCAATCGGTAGATAAAACGGGGATTCCACAAGCCATTGATTCAACTAATGAATTTGGAAAACCTTCATTTAAAGATGTACATACATACAAAGCACAGTTCGCTACATATTTAAAAGGGTTTCTTGTATGGCCCAAAAATATAATATCTTTTTCTAAACCGCTCCTCTTCACCATATCTTTTAAACTATTTTCTAGTTCTCCATTATGACCTATAAAAATCAACCCCGCATTTTTAATATTTTTTTTCACTTCAATAAATGATTTTATTAAATGCCAGTACCCTTTATCTCTCTTGAATGACCCAACAGTGCAAATAGTTGTATGACTATTTATAAAATTCATTATTTCAATTTCTACATCTTCAGTTGATTTTTCTACTATGTCATTTACATCGAAGGGATTGGCAATTACCTTTAATTTTGATTGGTCGATATTAAATTTATCAGAGAAATCAGATTTCATTTTATCAGTTTGTACGATAAAAGAATCTATATTTTTTATCATTTTTGAGTATTTATATCCATTTGCTTTGTAATCAGTATACCCTCTACAGGACAATATTTTTTGGGTTTTACCGATTGAATAGTAATTAACGATATTTGCGGAATACAACAAACTGATAACTGTACCGAATTTATATTTATAATTATAATAACTCATTTTAACTATTCTCTCTAATCTCGTAACTACTCTCAAAACAAAATTTGACTTAGCTTTGCTTTTTAAATTTATTAATCTACCTGAGTATTCATAACTGATATCATCATTATCATACACTAAAATGTAAACATCATACCCCGCTTTTGTTAATAAGTTTGATGTTATAGCTAATACCCGTTCTGCTCCTCCGAATTGAAGGGAAGGAGTTAAAAGAGCAATTCTATTATTTTTGTTTTTCATCGTATTACCTCACTAACCATAATCATTCTAATTTAATTCTATCATTCTACTTCAGAGTTTTGCTCAATAAATGATTAACTGGTATTTCAATTCATCAATTACATAAACAATCTATTAATGTATGGCATCAATAAGGCTGAATTAGATGTCCTAATTACTAAATAACTCGTCCATACTACGATCATAGTAAATGCGATAAAATCAATCAAAAGTCTGCCTGCTCTATCACTGCTTGCAAATTTAGTCTTCAATACCGCTATAAGATACGACATAACGATAATTTTGGGGAAATCGAAGTATGAGTGTAATCTATATGCTCCTAGAAACATGACTGCTGGTACTAATAGAAAACTAAAATATACGGTATATAAAAATATTGCTTTTTCTTTCATCACAGTGACTAGGCTTTTATGATTCAGAATAACAATAAACGCGAAAAATATTGTAGGTAGCTGACCTCTTAAGTTGTTTTGATTATCTAAATAATATCTATATTTAGTAGCTTCAAAAATAAAACTAATGTTATTAATTAACAAAGAAATACTCAGACTTGCAATTATTAGAGTTCCTACAATAATCCATTTTCTTCTAAAAATTTTACTTTTATAAACTTCATAAAAAACAAAAAACATTAAAATAACTAGTGCTGAATAGTGAAATAAAACAGCAATTAACGTAAGAATGACGGCATTTTTTTTACTTCCTTTATCATACATGCCTACAGCTAAAAAACTTATAGGCAAAGCCAATGATACCCTTATAGCTGAAAAACTATAAATATAATTAACCACAAATAAAATTACGGGATATATTACCATCCCTTTTCTTAAGTTTCTTGCAAAAAATTCTAAGTATCCAATTGTTATAATGCTATAAATTATAATAAAAAATATCAAATAATTATCGGTAAATACCCTTACTAACTTTATTAACAAATAAAATAATGGTTCTTGCTGCTTTAGCGTAATAATTTTTTCGATGTTAAAGCCTACGTCAGTGTTGTTTTGAAATAGAGAGATATACCACAAAGTATCAGCACCACCTATACCAGGTCCAACGTACCTAAAACTCGAAATAAACACTAAAGAAATAAATAAAATTAAATATAATATTTTCCCAACAGGATAATATTTCTTTAACTGAGTGTTGTCTATTATCTTTACATAAGTATTTTTTTCTGCGAAATATATACCGAGTGCAGACACAATAGCAATACCCATATAAAATATAAAAGTTGTCAAGTGGATATTGTCTAAGTTCATTCTTAATCTCCTATACAGATAAATTAGTTTTATACCATTCTATTGCTGCTTCTATTCCTCTTTCAAAATTCCAACTAGGATTGTAACTTAACATTTCTTTAGCCTTACTAATATCAGCATTACTATGCTTTATATCACCTTTCCTATCAGGTCCAAAGATAGGTTCAATATCCTTTCCAAGAGCTTTACAAAGGGAATGGTAAACGTCAATTAAATACTCTCTACCGCCGTATGCTACATTAAATGCTTCTCCAGCAACTTCTGAAGAAGCTTTACAAGCCTTTAAGTTAGCTTCAATCACGTTCTCAATATAAGTAAAGTCTCTACTTTGTTTCCCATCACCGTTTATTGTTGGTTGTTCATCGGCAAGTAATTGCTTTATAAACTTAGGAATAACAGCTGCATAAGCTCCATTAGGATCTTGTCTTCTTCCAAATACATTAAAATATCTTAATCCATAAGTATCTAATCCGTAAAGTTTCGAGTATAGTTTCCCATATTCTTCATCAACCATTTTAGTCAAAGCATATGGTGATAATAGGTTTCCTTCTCTTCCCTCTTGTTTTGGGAGATTTGGCTCATCTCCATAAACGGATGAACTGGATGCATAAACAAACTTCTTTACTCCATTTTGTCTAGCAGCCTCCATCATATTGAGCGTTCCTCGGATATTAATTTCTTCATAAAGCAGCGGCATCTCAATGCTTCTAGGAACACTCCCCCAAGCTGCTTGATTAAGTACATAATCAACACCCTCACAAGCCTTCATGCACGTATCTAATTCTCTTATGTCTCCTTTGATAAATGTATAGTTTGGGTTGTCAATAAATAAATCTACGTTGGTTTGCTTCCCATTAGAAAGATCATCAAGACATCTAACCTTATAACCTTTATCCAATAAAACCTCGCACAAATTGGAACCAATGAAACCAGCTCCACCTGTTACGAGAAAAACACTATCTTTTTCAAATGCTATATTTTCATAACCCATTACATGCACTACCTTTCCTTAAAGTCTCCAGTATTTATATCCTGCTACTTCGTATTCTTTTCTATCTAAGATTCCTTTAATATCAAGCAATACTTTGCCTTTATTAGATCCTTCTTTAAACATCTTATTGAAATCTTCTTGAGTAAATCTTAAGAACTGGTCATGTCCAACAGCTACAACAATTGCATCCATCTCTTTAATGTCTTCTACTGAATCAAAGTCAATTCCATACTCATGTTTTGCTTCCTCAGCATCAGCTTCTGGATCTGCAATCATAGGAGTCAATCCATATTCTTTTAGTTCATTGACAATATCAATAACTCTAGTATTTCTCGTATCAGGGCAGTTCTCTTTGAATGTAAATCCTAAAATTGCTACTTTTGCATCCTTTACTGGAACATCTGCCTTAATTAGGTTTTTTATTAAATTCTCAACAACATATTTGCCCATATCATCATTGATTCTTCTTCCAGAAAGGATTATCTGTGAATGGTATCCTAGCTGCTCGGCTTTATATGTGAGGTAGTAAGGGTCTACACCAATACAGTGCCCACCAACTAATCCTGGGAAGAAGTTCAGGAAGTTCCACTTTGTTCCAGCAGCTTTCAGAACAGCTTTAGTGTCAATCCCCATCTTGTTAAAGATGATGGAAAGCTCATTCATAAATGCTATGTTAATATCTCTTTGTGAGTTCTCAATAACCTTTGCAGCTTCAGCTACTTTTATAGATTCAGCTCTATGTACTCCTGCATCAACTACAAGCTCATACACTTTTGCAATAATATCAAGTGATTCATCATCCATACCAGATACAACTTTTACAATCGTCTCAAGTCTATGTACTTTATCACCAGGATTGATTCTCTCAGGAGAGTATCCTACTTTAAAATCTTCACCACATTTCATTCCAGATTCTTTTTCAAGAATTGGAATACATATCTCTTCAGTAACACCTGGGTAAACAGTAGATTCGAATACAACAATGGATCCCTTCGTCAGATTTCGCCCAACTGTCCTACTTGCTGATTCAACGGGCTTTAAATCAGGAGTATGATCTGTATTTACTGGCGTAGGAACTGCCACGATATGAAATTTAGCTTCTTTGAGTTTATTCTCATCTGCAGTAAATTCTACCGTCGTCTGTTTTATGACATCATTTCCAACCTCTTTAGTTGGATCGATGCCTTTTTTGTATAGCTCAACTTTTTCTTTGCTGATATCAAAACCAATAACATCTGCCTTTTTAGCAAATGCAACCGCAATTGGCATACCTACATATCCAAGACCTACAAGTGAAATTTTCTCTTCTCTGTTTTTAATTTTTTCATATAAGTTCATATATTTACCACCTCAGTTTATTTGCTTAATTCGTTTAAATAAATAAATATTAATTTCTCCATTACTTTTTCTATTGTGTATTCATTTTTAACTTTGTTTAAGTTCCATGTAGACATTCTTGTTCTATCAATTGGACTTTGAATATTGTAAATTGCGTCTATGATGCTTTTCGAATTACCTACTTCTACAATCAACCCTCCTATGGATTCTATCATGTCTACATTTGCACCGACTGGAGTAGTTATAATGGGTAGTCCCATAGCCATAGCTTCAAGTAGAGCGTTTGCGAATCCCTCAGTATATGAGGGAAAAAGAAAAACATCAGATTCCTTCAATAAATTCTTAACTTCTTGTTTAGAAAGTGAACCCAGAAAAATCAAATTATTTGGTTTGTCAATTTTACTAATTTCATTTGATACTGGACCAGCTATTTTAAAAGTAATGTCGGGCAAATATTTTGCTGCATCAATAATTTCTAAAATACCTTTAGTTCGCTGAACATGACCTACAAAAGAAATAATCTTAATGTCAGCACTAATATTTTTACTCTTATCTAACACGAAGTTCTCATTTATAAAATTAGCAGTTAAAATACTGTTACTTTGAGTTTCTTGCATTAAATATTGGGCCGAAGAACTATTTAAAACTAGATTTAAGTCTGCAATATTGGATAATCGCTTCAAATAAAACCTTGAAACAAAACTTTGATTCACTTGATCCTCTATATTACATCTATAATGAACTATCAGTTTTACACCATTTCTTTTTGCTATTTGAGCACATAAAAAATCTCTTATAATTCCAAGTTTTCCGCATGGAGTGTTTAGATGAATTATTTGGGGTTTGAATTTATTTATCTTAGTTTTTAGTTCTTTAATAATATCTTTAGTTCTCTTTAACTCATCTAGTATTTTCGTTTTTTGATTGATTTTCTCTGCTCTCTTACCAATGACTGCAGTATTTACGATATCTACGCTTAGATTATTTTTTTCTGACCAATCGATATATTGTTGTGTCCATGATGCAATCCCACCAGCAGGAGGCGGCAATGGTGATACTAATAGTATTTTTAAGTTATCTTGTTTCATGGTCATATACTCCAAACAACCCTATTAACATAGTCTGTGTAAGACAATATAATCCTCAAGACCTTATCAGATACATTTGACATACTATAATCACTTACCAATCTCAATGTACCCTTCTCTTGTGTCTCTAGTACTTCTAACCCCTGGAGAATTCTATCTTTCTTAAGTCCCACCATCATAACCGATGCCTCTTCCATAGCTTCAGGTCGTTCATGAGCCTGCCTAATATTAAGCGCTCTAAATCCTAGAATTGATGACTCTTCACTGATTGTCCCACTATCACTTAAAACAGCTTTTGCATACTTTTGAAGTTTCACATAATCATTGAATCCAAGAGGCTTCATAGTTTTAACCAATGAATTGAACTCAATTCCTTTTGCTTCAATCATCTTTCTTGTTCTTGGGTGTGTGCTGACAATTAATGGCATCTGATATTTTTCTGCTATTGTGTTTAAGCTCTCTACTAAATCCGTGAAATTCTGTTCAGAGCTGATGTTCTCTTCTCGGTGAGCAGATATTACAAAATACTTCTCAGCTTCAAGTCCTAATCTTTCAAGTACATCTGATTTTTCAATATCATCTTTTCTTGAATTAAGAACTTCAAACATCGGGCTACCCGTCTTAATTACTCGATCTGCAGGAAGACCTTCTCTTAAAAGATACTCTCTAGCAATATCACTATAGGTTAGGTTTATATCTGCTGTATGATCCACAATTTTTCTATTTGTCTCTTCTGGGACTCTTTGATCAAAACATCTGTTACCAGCTTCCATATGAAAGATTGGAATATGTCTTCTCTTTGCAGCTATTGCACACAAACAGCTATTTGTATCCCCAAGCACTAGAAATGCATCAGGCTTTACTTCTTCTAGGATTGGATCAATTTTCACAAGAATGTTTCCTATTGTTTCTACTGCTGTCCCAGTAGCAGCATTGAGAAAATAATCCGGCTTCTTTAAGTTAAAGTCATTAAAAAACACTTCATTTAGTTCATAATCATAGTTCTGACCTGTATGAACAAGAACATGGTCAATTGATTCAGATTCATCTAATTTATTAATAACAGCTGACAGTCTGATTATTTCTGGTCTAGTTCCAACGACAGTCATAACTTTTAATTTCTTCATCAGTTATACCTCCAAATAGTAAGTATCAGGCTTTTCCGGGTCAAATGGCTCATTGGCCCACATAATCGTTACCATATCTGTATCACCAAGATTCTCGATGTTGTGTGTATAGCCCGTTGGTATATCAACGACTTCCATTTTGTCACTACTTACGAAATACTCTAACACTTCATCTGAATCAATTTTTCTAAACCGGATAACACCCTTACCATTTACAACTAAGAACTTCTCATTCTTCGTGTGGTGCCAGTGATTACCTTTGGTAATTCCAGGTTTTGAGATATTCACTGAAACCTGGCCACGATCAGGCGTTTTAATGAACTCAGTGAAAGACCCTCTCTCATCCACATTCATCTTTAAATCATAACTAAACTGGTCTTCTGGCAAATAGCTCAAGTAAGTGCTGTAGAGTTTTTTGGCAAATGCATCAGCCATGTTTGGAACTGACCTATTTTCTCTACTTAACTTAAATGAATAAATTAAATCTGCTATCTCACCCAGAGTAATGATGTGTAACACGGGTACTTCACAAAACTCTCCTACTTTATTTTCTTTGTTTTCTAGAGCATTAATCAGCTCATTAACTACATCATCTATATAAACAAGGTTCATTACTACACTTGGATCGTTAACTTGAATAGGTAAATCATGTGCAATGTTATGACAAAAAGTAGCTACAGCACTGTTATAATTAGGTCTACACCATTTACCAAATACATTCGGAAATCTATAAACAAGAACTTTAGATCCATTTTCTACCCCAAAAGCAAATAAGAGATCTTCTCCTGCCTTCTTACTTTCACCATAAGGATTATCTAACTCAGCTTGAATAGACGATGAAATCATCACCGGGCAGGTGTTATTATGTTTCTTGAGCGAATTTAATAAATCTGAGGTGAACCCAAAGTTACCTTCCATAAACTCAGATTGCTCTTTTGGTCGGTTAACTCCCGCAAGATGAAACACAAAGTCAGCTTCTTTACAATACTCTTCAAGTAGAGAAGAATCTGTATCTCGATCATATTCAAAAATATCATCATACTTTCTATTTCTCAGCTCTGCTATTAAATTTTTTCCTATGAAGCCCTTTGCTCCAGTGACTAAAATCTTCATTATTAATCCCAACTTTCCAATTGTTCTCTTACATAATCAAGCTGTAATAACTTCTCTTTAATCTGTTCGATGTTAAGCCTTTCTGTGTTATGAGAGTTGTACTCATCTTCAGATGACAGCTTTTGATCTCCTTCAACAAAGTATTTGTCATAATTTAAGTCCCTTTTATCAGCAGGCACTCTATAAAATCCACCCATGTCTTTTGCTACAACATGCTCTTCTTTTGTTAGAAGTGTCTCGTAAAGTTTCTCTCCGTGACGAGTACCAATTACTTTGATTTCATTATCTGCTTTGAAAAGTTCCTTAACTGCTTGAGCCAAGTCCCCTATAGTTGAGGCAGGCGACTTCTGAACCATAATATCTCCAGCTTCAGCATTCTGGAATGCAAACACAACAAGCTCAACAGCTTCTTCAAGACTCATTAGAAACCTTGTCATATTTGGATCAGTTACTGTCAGTGGTTGGCCATTCTTAATCTGATCAATAAACAACGGAATCACAGATCCTCTAGATGCCATTACATTCCCATATCTTGTTCCACAGATAAGCGTTCTGTCAGGCTCAACGGTCTTTGCTTTTGCAACGAATACCTTTTCCATCATAGCTTTGGAAATACCCATTGCATTAATAGGATAAGCTGCCTTGTCAGTTGAAAGGCAAATGACCTTTTTAACTCCCATCTCGATTGCGCCTGTGAGTACATTATCTGTACCAAGCACATTGGTCTTCACTGCTTCCAGCGGAAAGAACTCACAAGATGGTACTTGTTTAAGGGCTGCTGCATGAAAAATATAATCTACTCCATGCATAGCATTTTTAACGCTTGAAAGGTCTCTAACATCACCGATATAAAATTTTAATTTATCATTTTTATAAAGTTTTCTCATGTCATCTTGTTTCTTCTCATCACGAGAAAAAATTCGGACCTCTTTGATATCTGTATCAAGGAATCTTTTCATAACTGCATTCCCAAAAGATCCTGTTCCACCCGTAATTAATAAAGTCTTTCCTTTAAACATTACTTTTCCTCCAATGCTTCTTTTATCATCTCAACATATTTTAAAGTAGCCTTCTCTGTTGTATATTTCTCTTCAAATACTCGTCTTATATTTGATCCCATCTCTATCCTTAGTTTCTTGTCCTTTTTCAGCTTCGTAATAGAATTTACCAGCTTATCTACCTCTCCTACTTCCATTGAAAATCCCGCTTTGTTCTCAAGTAAATCTTTGGAAATGTCTGAATGAACACCCATTATCGCAATAACTGGTTTTCCAGCCATCATGTAACTATAAGTTTTACTTGGAACAGCCAAACCTGTTAACCCATCAGATAAACTTACTAAAAACACATCACTAATGTTTAAAGCATCTTGAAAATCTTGTCCATGAAGAAAGTCATAAACAACGGCCTTATCTAAGTGTTCTTCATTTACCGACTTTCGAAGTTGATCCATTTTGTTACCATGACCAGCAAAGACAAATCTAATTTCGCCGTCACTCTTTAACCTTCTTATTGCCTCAAGAATTGTATCCAAATCTTGGCAAATCCCCATATTCCCAAAGTATGAAATAATCAAGTTTTCATTTGGTTTCAAATCTACGAACTTATTGTTCAAGTAGGAATTTGATACATCTTCTATCGGTTTAGCATCATACCAATTCGGAATAACTTCTACTTGCTGCTCTTCTAACTGTTCTCTATGCTGAAGCAGATACTCTTTCATTTCCTTTGACAGAGCCACTACTTTATTTACATTCTTATATATTCTCTTATTGATAAATTGCATCATTCTGCTAATAAGCCCATTTTCAGAAATGCTCTTCGTAATGTGTGCCATCTCAGGATAAATGTCATAACTTACGAATATCATTTTCGTCTTAAATAGCCTGCTAGCCCATGCAGCTATCAATGGTAATACTGGAGGATTCGAATAAACAATTATTGACTTGTAATTCCTTAAACTTAAAAAACGAAGAAACACCGCAAAAGTAAACGAGAAGTAATTAATCAATCTTCCAATAAAATTGCTGCGTTTAAGCTGAAGGTACTTTAATCTTTTTATCTTAATACCTTCATGTACTTCTTCGACAGGAACTTCGCCGTCTTTGTTGTATTCATTTGGATATCCACATAATGCTGAAACAATAAAACCAGCCTTTACCAGCGCTTTCGCTGTATCATATGGGAGCGTCGCTGATGATACATATTCCGGATAAAAGTATTGACATAAAAACAAAACATCTCTTTTTTCTTTCATCTACATTGCTCCCTACTAATCTATTTCTCTGTCCGCTCAATAGATTCTTCAAACGAACAAGTCTCATATTCTAATTCTTCAGGACCACCTGACATCTGCATGTCATAAGTAAATGACCCAAACACTTTACCAAATGTCTCTGACATCTTTATCCCTAATGACACAAAAAGATTAAATAGCCTCGTTTCTTTAAGATCTTTACCATGAACTTTAGCAATTAACTGCACTAGTTCAGTGGTATTAACATAATCTCTATTTTGAGGGTAGAAAAGCCCACTCAACTCTTTCTCTATTGCAAGTCTTACAAACTCAGACAAATTATCAATAAAAATCATGCTACGTTCATTCTTAACTTTTGGAAATACTAGCACTTTCAATGCCATACCAGCAAGTCTAGGATAGTTTCCTCTGCAGTCTTTTCCATAAACAATCGGTGGCCTTAGTGTAGCAACTTTAAAGAAGTCATTCGTTAATCCTTTTAATAATTCTTCTGCTTCTAGCTTGGACTCTGCATATGGTGTCTTGGGATTCGGCTTCGTATTCTCATTAATAAATCCTGTCTCTATCCCATAAACACCCATTGTACTTAAGAAGATGAACTGCCTAACGCCTTCTGCTTTAGCTTTTTTTGCGACTTCAACTGCAAGATCTCTATTTACACTAAAATATTTCTCAGAATCATTTTCTTTCACATGAACAATTGCAGCGATATGATAAATCACATCATATGAGCTGAATGGTTTATCTCTCCACTCGTTTCCTCTCATATCAATAGTCTCTACCTGATACTTCTCAGGCCACTGGCTAACCCAGTTCTCAAATGAAGTGCCTATATAACTCCCTGCTCCAGTTATCAATATTTTCTTCATACCGATGCACCTCTCTGAGCAGAGTTTAAATCAACCAAGCGCTTATCTACATATTTATCTTCGCCGAACAACACAACCCCAACGGTTCTGAAGATAATCTTGATATCAAGCCATAAGCTATAATGCTCCACATAGTAAACATCGTGCTTATATCTATCCTGAAGGTCCAAGTGAATATTCCCACTCACCTGAGCCAGTCCAGTCATGCCAGGCCTCATATTAAGCCTCTTTGAAATCTCCTCATCGTACTCTTCAAGTGAAGCAATTCTTTCTGGCCTTGGGCCAACAAGACTCATTTCACCCTTCAGAACATTTAGTACCTGTGGAATCTCATCTATCTTTGTTCTTCTTAAGAACTTACCGATGTAAGTAACTCTGTCATCATCCTTCATAACCTCTTGGCCTTTTACCATTTTCTCAGATCCTGGCTTCATGGTTCTAAACTTATACACCTTAAAAATCTTCTTGTGCTGTCCAGGTCTGTCTTGTAAAAAGAAAATAGGTCCTTCTGAAGTGGCTTTAATAAGAACGGCAACAATAATCCATATAGGCAAAAATGCTATTAATACTATTAATGAAAGAATGATGTCTATTAACCTTTTAATTGCCTTCTGCATATTATCCCTCTATTTCATAATCGATTGGTGTTAAGTACCCATCGCTTAGTTTTATTTCCCCTTCATTTGGATCAACCTTCGCTGACCAAATCCTAATAACTTTATATCCATCTTTATAAAAAGCTCCTGGATAAGGGTGGGTAACTGCTCTAACAAGCTTATCTCCTTCATCCATTGTCATGGAATTAAAAAGCTCTCCATCTTCAGGTTTTCTACCTGGCCACTCAGTAGCTATAGACTCATCTTGCTTTGTAAGAACGACTCTGTCATTTACTATGTTATCCCAGTATTTTGAGATGAGCTGAACATGCATCTCATCAACTTTCTTGTATAGGTCTGTTGCTGTAATGTTCTCATCAATCTCAATAACGCCCTGACCTATAATGTCACCAGTATCTACGCCTTCATCGAGCTTGAACATGGTAACGCCAGTCTTATCTAGTCCTTTGATGATAGCCCAAGGAATGGCGGCCCTACCTCTACCTTTAGGAAGGAGTGTTGGATGCATTCCTATGCAACCATTAGTTGGTGTTGCTAAAACTTCTTTCTTTGCAATCTGTGACCAACCGATAATGAATAGCCAATCGATCTCATGCTTTTTTAGAGCTTCAATTACTTCTAGATCGTTGATGTTATTGATTTTTAGAAGTGGCGTGTTCTCTCTTTCAGCTATTTCATCAAGATAGATTCTTCCAGACTTATTCTTAGCCTTTTCATCTTTCAATGTGATGAGAAGATCTAGTTTGCCGCCAATTCTATATATTTCTTCAATACAACTTAAACCCAGCTGGACACAAGTTGTGAATGCAATTTTCTTCTTCATATTTCCAATTCCTCTCCAATTAATGTTGAGTTTGCTAGAAATTAAAACCCTCTTCTAAATACACTTTCAAAGCTCTCTGCATAAACCATACCAGCCTGTCCACCTCTATAAGCAGCAAGACCTTTTAAAGCTTCATTGCTTCTAGGATGTGGATAGGGTCTCATAACGCCCCTATACATAGAAAGAGCTTCTATCTTTTTATCTACAGCTTCTTCGCCTACTTCAATAAATGTATTCGGATTGAACTGATTCATAGATTTATTTAATGCCCACTCAGTAGCTGAAGGTACTTCCATGAATAGAAGTTCCTTCAATGGACTAACTTCTGGTCTTCGTTGAAAAAGTCTCACTGCAGCTTGGCATGCAAGAGACGTATGTAGATGATCATTATTTAAATCTGATGGGTGATGTGTAAACACAATCTCAGAATTTGTTTCCTCGATTGCTTTTTCTATAAACTGTACTAACTTGAGATGAGGCACTGTATTGAATTCTATATTTGGAAATTCGCCTTTAATGACTCTTTTAACGCCTAATAAGCTTAATGAGTTATTAACATCCTCATGAAGTTCTTCTGTTGCAGGTCTATGATTTCTGGCATTTACTTCTCCAGACATAATACATACATTCACTGTGTGACCTTCCTGTGCCAATTTATACATAGTAGCTCCTGCGCCTAAAACTTCATCATCTGGATGTGCTACTACAACTAAATAATTCATATACATATCCCCCTAGAATCTTTTAGATTTCAAAAAATCGTTTGGTGTTGGCAAATCTTCTCTTGTTATTATCATGCCACTTTCAACTTTTATCTTACTCATTACAACACAATGTGATTTCACTATTGCTCCACAATCAACATGAGCTCCGTAACCGATAAAACTATCATGATCTATAATTGAACCAGCACCAACAATGCATCCTTTTTCTATAACTACATTCGTTAGTATTAATGCTCCCATTGTTACTATTGTACCTGGATAAACTGATGCTGAAGGGCTAACTATAGCCTTCGGATCTATAAGCACTGGAAGAACAAACCCTAACTCTTCTACTCTTTTAATCCATTCCATACGCAGTTCATTGTTGCCAATTGCTACAAAAGCATATCTATATTCTTTTGAGATGTCTGAAATAGCATTTAATTTTCCAATTGCCATCTCAGAGTTATCATCTAAAAAATCAATTTTATCAAAAACACTCATTGCCTCTGCTGCTTCTTTAACTACACAACCGTGTCCACCAGCCCCTAGAATTATTAAATTCTTTTCCACTGAAATCCCTCACTCTATCTATAATTGTAAGAATTATCTAATCATTGTACGGCATAGCTTCGCCCGCTCACAATATCTACTGCTACATTACTGGCTTACTATGTCCTCAAATCAATTCCTTAGAGCCGAAACATCTAACGAATTCTATTGATTATTTTAATCTATAGTCTTTCTGTAAGATTGATTACAGTCAAACCTTCTATTTCCCTAAATTCTTTAAGGACTTCTTCATTCGGGTTCATGTGTACTAAAACCGGCGAATCAAAATCCTTAAAATTAATTTTCTTTTTCTTGTCTAAGATAATCAACTTTGAATTGTAATTACTTGGTTTAAACTCGCCAATCGCGATTCCAACCATTTCTCCCATTTCATCATCACTTTTCAAAATAAAAATGACGTCATGATCATTGGCCAATTCTTTAAAAATTTCCTTGATTTTCTCTTTTGTTAGATAAATTGCTCTATAATGTGCTTTTAAATAACTCACGGTTTTTTTTGCTTTCTCCATCATGCCGACTGGTGTTAGCATATAAAAAACTTGTTTCTGAGATACTTGTGTCATCTTGATGAGACCTTCTTTAATCATTTTATTCATCAGTGCATTTACAGTGCTGACTGAAACACCTAACTTTCTTGAAAGCTCACGCTGAGAGACATTTTCATTGTCCATAATTTCTGACATAATCGTATATTCATTATCCGAAAAAATACTTTTGCTTTCTGCCAATTTAATCTCCTCATTTCAAGCAACTATAAAACAAAATGTGTTATCCTACATTACAGTTCGTAAAACGAACACTACGAGTAGTTTACCCTTTTGTCATATTCTTGTCAAGTCAAAACTTGTGTTCTCCTTTAAAACTTAAAACTCTATTTGTCTTATGCATTGTTTTTTAAACTTTATTTTCAATATCCCTAAATAATAGAGTGTTAAGTTCAAGGTATGCCATCGTGACAGGGGGACCGTGACACACATTCTACTAGTAGTTCTTTAAAGCCTATTGTTGGTAAGTCTATACTAATTGAATTCTGATATGAGTTGTTAACATTCAATTTATTAGACTCCACATTCGTAACATCAATATCATTATTATCTTCGTCCCTCTGATCCTCAACTGACTGTGTATCATCTTGCTCATCTTCTAAAACTTGCAGATAATAAAGGTTAGAGCGCTGACCTCCTTGTTCGTGAAAGCGACTTTCACGAATAAGAAAACCTGCTTCTTCAAGATCATTCAGCGCTCTTTGTACCGTTCTAGTGCTGATGTTGCACTCTTTAGCGATGGTTTTAACCCCAGGAAAGCAAGTTCCCTCATTATCGACTCGATTGATGAGATAAAAAGCAACTAGTGTTGCTCTTTGAGTTAATTCCAAGGAATAAACTCTTTCTATTAAAAGACTTTTGCTATTCATACTTAACCTCCGAATTTTTAATAAATGGTTTAATTACTGTTGACCATATGATTTCATTTACGTCTCCATCAAAATAATTGGGGGTGTAATTCGAAAAATGAATATCATTATAAAGTTTTGAATATTTGTGTTGATCTGACTCTGCTACAAAAGAAAACACGGTGTTAATTAGTGTCGTATCTAGCAGGTTCTTATGTTTTTCAATGTCATTCACTTCATAAGGTTTGCCTGTTGCACAAAGAATTCCAGCATCACAGTTATTTCTAATAGCGCTGATAATTCTATTATCTATCACCCCCATGTCATAGATAATGAAATCAAATTCATCATGACACTCTGAAAATAGAGATAAGTATTTCACACCATTGTATAAGATGACATCCTCGATTGCTGTCATCCCCTGATAAAATGCCGGTAATTTACTTAAATGATCATGCTCGTTTGCTTCTACATAACAAACCTTTGCACCGATACTTGATAAGTAATTGGCAAGATTAATTGCCATGGTGGTTGTACCAACTCTATGCTGCACCCCCGTGACAGCTATCTTTATATCTTTCTTTGAGAATTCATATGAATCCATAGATGTCTTAAAAGCAAATTCTTCGGGAGTAAGTTTTAGCATAATATCTCTTTTACTTATGCCTAAATCACTTACGGAATTAAGAAATTCTGTTTTTATAGTTTCAACATCTGTTGCTGTAACAATATTGTAAATTCCATTTTCAATAAGCTTATGGACCAGGTCATGATGCTCTTTCATATCTTCAATATAAAATATCAGTCTTGAAGTGAACATCTTTTTATAGGCATTTACAGCTTCCATGATGTCACTATTTGAATCTTTAATGGCATTAAGATCTATAACCATATATTGAAAGTGATTAAGGCTTCTAAGATCACCAAGGACAAACTGTCTAAGTGAAAAGGTCCCTGATAACTTCTTAATGATGATGCCATGCTCATCATTAAGAAAATCCAGCAAATTAATATGGTCATTACTCGATAGGTACAAAAGCATCGTTTACACCTCCCTCCTGCTCAATCTGAAAATCTTTTGGTAGTACAATATCTACATCTTCTGGTTCATACATGAATAGCATAATAATACCAATAACAACGATGACAATATAAATCATAAGTTCTATAACAAGTTTCTTCTTCAAAATATTCGCCTACCTTCCTCCAGAATTTCCCATAAATTTGAATTTATAATCAGGAATCTGAAAATTGACATGAAGTCTTTTTGACCCAATCATAACCAGTGCATTTCCTCTTTTCTTCTGAGCTAAAAGCTGTTCTTCAGCATCTGTAAGATTAAATAGTTGTTTTGTTTCAATTAAGTTCATACCATCACATCCCATCAAGATTTTATACGCTGGGATATCTAATAGAGCTTGCCCATACATTTTAACTTTAGGATCTAGAAAATCAACGACTGAGTGTGAGATGATCGCTATCCCTGCTTCATACTTTCTTGCTCTTTTTTCAACATTTCTTAAGAATACCAATGACTGTGGCACATTAGGATCAATCATGAGATAGCTTTCATCACAGATCAAGAGAACTGGTTCTGTTCTATCCAAACTCATTTGCTGCCAACACCATGTAAGGATATTGAAGTACTGAGTCCTTTTAATATTATCACTGGTATTTTGAAGATCATGGGTATCTAAACAAATACATCTTGTATTGGTCTCGATTGAACTTTTTCCATTCCATAAAAAAGCGTCACTACCAAGAGCAATATCTTGAAGCAGTAACGCCAGTTCTTCATATTCATTTTGTTCATTTGGTGATATCAATTTATCCTTTATCTTATCTTTTAAAAGCTCATACAAATCTAGAAACACCGGAAAATCATCATTAGTCAACTTATTGATATCTGTATCCCAATGGATACCAAAGTTATTATATAGCTCAATTAATATGTTTTTAAGAATAGCTTTTTGCTTATCTGATATTGAAGGTAAATAAAGACTAAAGAAGATTTCAAGATTCTTCATGTATATGGCCATATCGCCCATACCGTTGCCTTCATCCTTATAATATTTATCGTCTTCGTCTACTGGTGTAGGTCTGATTTGAAGTGGATTGATTTTACCGTTGGTGCCTCCACCGGCATTGATCCAATCGCCATCAAGTGCCATACACAACTCTCTCATTTCTCTTTCCGGATCAATGAAGATGATTTTTGTGCCTTTCATATATTCCGAAAGAGCAATGTGCTTAACAACGGTGCTCTTCCCAACCCCAGCCACACCCATGATGGTAAAGTTTGTATTGGTTCTGTCATTACCCCTTTTCCATGGATCCAGTACAACAAGTCCACCTGTATTATCTCTTCCAAAATAATACCCTGTGCCATCATTGTAACCAGAGGATGAAAAAGGAAATCCCCCAACAAAACTGCTCATTGGAATAACTCTTTTAAGGACTTCTCCAATGGATTCATTGAGGGTATAATATGGGGCAATGCTTTTAAATGCATGTTCTTGTAGGTTAGCCATAATTCTTAATTTTGCTTTGCTAGTGGCTATAATACTTTCTGTCTTTCTGCAAATTTTTTGAAAGTTGTTTTCTTCCCTTGCTATGGCCATTATGGATATAATCATGGTTCCAACGGTTTCACCTTCTCTGTCAATTTGTAGCATAATCTTTTCGCCATCAAGTGCTGCTTGCTCTGCCCTTTGCCTAATCAGTGGATCTTTTGCTGATTCAGCAGCACCTCTGTTTTGAATCACGCTCTTTGATAATCCTGAAATAAATTCTCCATTATCAATTGGAATAAATGTAATGCCGACAACTGTTCCAGGTATATTTGTAATCTTAGCAAGCCATCCATAATCGACCTTTTGCGGGTACTTGACAATCCCATAAATCCGACCTGTGTTTTCACCTACAATAAGGCTGTTTCTTTTAAGTTCTAAGCCAATTGGGGTTATGATGTTTAATAGACTGTTATTGTACTCCAAGGTACTTTCATTTTGTTTTTTCACGTATTTGCCTCCCTTAAATTTATTTTAGATATCCATATTTTCTATATGGGTATATGCTGGGTTATTAATGAGATTGCATAACCTGACGATTTCCTGCTCTTTGATAATGTCTGAACTGATATTTACGCTTTCAAACTTCTGAATCATTTCCTTACATTCTTTAATCAAATCTGATTCTATGCCTTGACGATATCGACTCCACAACATGATAAAAAAATTTCTTTCAATAACTTCACCACTGGTAGCAAAATTACTGATTTCCATGATTTCATTTCTAAGAAGCTCTTTTTGTTTTTGATCTGTCGTTTCTGACAAAAGGCTTTGATACTCATTCACCAGTGGTGTAATATCTACAGGTCTTGAGACTGCTAAAAACTTAAAGGGTTTCTGAACACTGGATAATTCAGCTGTTAAAACCTTTGAAATCTGTTCTTTTTCACTGTCTGAGAACAAATCTATGCTAATGGGATGAATCTTTATATAGGCGATAATCTGGCCATCTCTCGTGTATAAGAAATTGTCATGAATATCTTTCACATTAACAAATTCTTGGGCTGTCTTTTGTTTTTCTGATATTTGATTGGTCTTTGATTGAATGGGTCTTTTTAAAAAGAAAAAGGCTACTGCTCCTGCAATAGCACATAATACAATCATAATAATAGGTAATACTGGATTCATGCTTGACCTCCCTGATTTTAATTGATTAGCACTGCCGGTCTTCTAAATATATGAAGACCAACACTTTCTGCTGTTGCTATTGAAACGTTATTGGCACCTGATGAACAATGAGCAACCAATATTTGTCCGTCAGCGTTTCTACCTACAACGATACCAATATGATTGACTTTTCTCGTTCCTGGAGTTGCAAGAAAAGCAAGATCACCTAACATTGCTGTACTGGCAGGAATACTGGTCGATACATTCCACTGAGCTGTTGTGCCATGGCCTATGGTTGACTCAATGGACTCAGCAGGCAATCCTGCATTCACGAATGCCCAAGTCACAAAGCCTGAACAATCCAGACCAAAGGGACGTATTGTACCTGTCGATGAGCTTCCAGGTGAAGTTACTTCCATATCTCTTCCAAAGCGCTCATCCCATCCAATGGCAAGACTTTTTCCACCCCAGAAATAATTTACTTTCCCAACTAAACTCTCCGCTGCTTCAACAACTGTTTCACTTTTTATAGTTACACCTTCAGGTATATAACTTTGTATCACATTAATTTCTTCCCTAGTTAAAAATGTTTTGACATTACTTGATGCTATTAATACGCCATAACCACTTTGCCGCATTTCAGCAATCATCTGATTCTGCACATCATCAAATCCATATATTTCACCGATATCTTCAGCTGTTAAACTGTCAATGGTAATAATTTTAGTGGTTGTCGTAACTATTCTTGTCTTGGTAACTTTCTCACCCTTGCCATTGGTTGTCGTGACTTCAACTTCTTTTGATGAAGTTTCATAAGTTGTGTTAATCACATTCATATCCCAGTAGACCTTTTTAAGCTTTTCGACTTGCTTATCAGATAGCACCGCAATCTGCTCAGCATCATCTTTTGTCACATTATATTTCACAGCAAAAGCAATCAACACATCTTCTGAATTATCAATGAGTGTTCCATCTTCACTTCCCATTACTATGGTTTTAATGCGATCAGCAGAAGAATCTGCTTGCTCCTGCTGAATGCTATATCTAAACTCTTCTTTCATTTCATTTAACACACTAATGACCGATACTGTTTCATCCTGACCACCAAGTATTGAAAAGAAGATGGCAAATGGTGAGGATAATACTAATAAAATGATGATAAATGGAACAAGGCAGGCAATCAAAATAATTCGCCTGCCCTTTTCATCTGACAAAACTGTTGTAGCAACCTTTGCTACCGCCTTTAGTGTTGCTGGATCTATTGCCATGTCAATTACTCACTCCTTTTGGGACCAATGTGCCAATCCATATATAAATCACCATCAATGGTCACATCATCATCTAAATTAATTCTAAGCATGCCATCAGGGGTCCACATATCTATTATTTCTGAATAGACAATGTACCTTCCATCGGGAAACCACAGTGGGGAAAAATGGACTCTGCTATTATAAGTTGAATACTTATTTTCCTTGAAAGCAAATTCACCATATCCCCTTGTATCCAGTAACCTCCAGTAAGTGTCATAATGAAATTCAGGGAAATAGGTAATGACATTTTGAGCATTGGTAAGATGAGAACTCGGTGCATTGGTTGTTGGGAAAGTTGAAACATTAATATTAACACCATAGCCTGATCTCATAATCTCTCCGTCAGCTGTTGGAGATTTTTCATCTGGTTCCAATGTCATCGTGCCTGTGAGACTGGCACTATAGTTTGTATAATCATATTCCCAGTGACCTTCATCTACCCAGTGACCATTATCAACCCATTCACCTCGATCAACCCAGCGGTATCTTCTGTGCCCTGGACAATAATCGTCATCTCCATCGCCATCAGTATCCTTGCATCCACCAGAATGATGATAGGTATAGTAATCTTTCTGCCAATCAGATTCCCATTCCCATTTGGGATGCCAAACCCATTTAGGAATCCAATTACAATCATATACACCCCAGTTAGCTGTAGTTTTCTCTGCTTTTACCGGAATACTTGGTAAAGTAAAATGATCGTTTCGGTCATTGGCCGTTGGATTTGGTGGTTCGCTCAAGCTTAAATCTACAACTTTACCAATTAAAGTAGCACTTCGACTTGTTCCATCAATTTTAGCTGCACTGTTTCCACTAACATTTACTTGAATTGTTACATCACTAGGCGTACTTGGGGTATGCCATTTGAGCCAAACCAGTTCTGACCCGCCACTAGGAATAACGACCTCAGTGTTCTTTGAATAGCCATTGGCACTGATGGTTACAGTGGCTGTATTTTTAACTGGATTTTTGTAGGCAGCTTCACTGAAATGCCTGTTATCCGGGGTTATGTCATCACTTGCATAAATACGAACTGAAGTAATAACATCTGTGTCAACACGATACTCATAATCATACTCTGTATCATTTTCAACGACATTGACCGCATTCGCCTTTAATAGACGCATACCCCAACCACCGCCTGCTATGATACGATCCAAATCCCAATACACATTATCAGGAAGTGCCGACGTTACCGGATAACCAAACCAACTTTCTTCTAAAAAAATGGAATTTGGCAAATCAGAATGGGTCATACCCGATATATACTGTCCATCAGCTCCACCTCTGAAATTAAAATACCCTAGCTTTTGAGCTAAGGCATATTCTGTGGCAGTAAAAGCCAATTTGGTTGTTCGGTCTTTTAGATATGAAATAATCACAGGTTCATAAACAATCAGCCATGGTACTTTATTTTGATATTTATCATTGACTTTGATGGGCAATATTTCTTCTGCTGGATAATGTTTTGTTTCACCTTCAATGGTAAAAATTAGATTCCCAACTAAACCCTCTCGTGTTATTCCGTTTTGATCTGCAAAAACATCAATTATCCCTATTAATGTTTTTGTATCACCAAAATAAGATTTAACTTCTTTAATATTTCCCCCATGTGTAATAGGGATTGGTGGGGGAGTATCTGTTAAAATAACTGGACTATTGTTCGATGTAAGTGTACTTCCCTTTCGATAATTTACTTTACTTTCATTCCCTATAAACACCCCTGAAGGCATTGTAAAATTTGATGGTTTAACTAAGATCGGATTTGTTCCTATCATTCTCCACTTAGTTCCCAAATCATTGTTTTTATCTGCAGTATCAGACAAACCCACATAGACTGAAACTTTATACATATATTCACTACCACGGTAAAATCCTTTACCATCTAGTGCATTACTGGTATCACCTGAGCCAGTATCTGCATTGTCATCGGCATATACGGTTAACGAACTAATGAGTAATGCTATAACAAGGAATATTCCTAGTATACTTTTATATTTTTTCATCATATTCATTCCTCCAAAAAAAGACAGCCCCTACTTTCTAAGAGACTGTCTCAAGTATTTTTAATTGGTTAAAATTTATCTCCGGTTCCCCATTCACCATCCCCAAAATCTGAACCATCTAATTCTATTGGTTTTGCTGCATTCTCGGGATTTAAAAAAGGATTTTCAGATGGTGGAACTAAATTACTTTCGTACTCTTCTTCTACCGAATCTGGTTCTGTTGATTCTTGAGGTTCATTCACCACAACAACTTCCTCCGTTTCAACAACTAATTCTTCTTCATTGTATTCAGGTACATTCTCCATATCTTCCAAATCATCATTGGTTTCTGGTTTATCCTTAGGTGCTTCTAGTTCTGGTTTTTCTGGTGGTTCAGGCATTGGCTCTTCAATAGAAACAACTTCTTCGTTATCTTCTATTACTTTTGTTTCAGTATTCTGAATTTTGGGAACTTCAACAATTTTCTTGAGTTCTTCAGATTTTTCTATCTCTTCTACAACAGGCGTATCTTCTTGATTTTCAGATAATACATTGTCCTTAGAAACTTCCCCTGTATTAAGCTTTGAAAAAATCAAAGCACCAAATATCACTGCAACTATGATTAAAGATGTGCCTGTAACCAATGTTATTTGTTTTGAATTCATTTTTTTCATAATCTGCAACCTCCTTAGGTTTCGTTCATAATCAACATTACTTCTTTTAATTTTTCTTTGAGCATATCAACTTCATGTTGAAGGATTTTCCTCCCTTCATCTGTCAATTGATAAATCTTTTTATTTCTTTCTTGGCTGTTCTCTTTAATTTGTTCTATGAGCTTAAGGTCCAACAGCTTCTTAAGGGTTGGATACATGGTTCCAGTCCTTACCTCAAGTCTACCATTTGTTTAGTATGTCTCTTGTAAGCTCATAACCACTCATCGGCTCCTTTGACAATGCCAATAAGATATAAAAGCT
>SWCA01004801.1_pt1 | contig 61415 bp, 43 predicted proteins | sample 4692961 | NCBI WGS metagenome assembly SWCA01 (sample SAMN10267275, study PRJNA491770) | bioreactor metagenome | isolation source: DHS bioreactor inoculated with | place: Japan: off Shimokita Peninsula | reverse complement strand
GTAGAATTAGAAAACAAAGATTAGCTATTTTTTCCTTCTTCACAAATTGGACATATATAACTCTACCGTTGCGGTCATTGAATGCATTAAATTCTGAACATTATCAGCCAAAGCTAAAGCCAGCAACAGCGCTGCCTGAAACGTTTGTCCACCCGAAAGGATTTTCACACTGCGAACCTTGCCACCATTCAAAAAAGGCGCGCACTTGGAAGTTATTTTCCGGGGTAATCCCCAGGCTTAGTTTCTGCCGGGTCAGTTGAAAAAAACGGTCGTTATTCTTTTCTTTAATTATGATCAGTCATTTACTTGTGAGTCACTAAAGACACAACAACTTTGTCCTCTTCAACTTGGAATTTATAAAGGGCTGCGTCTGCATCCCACTCCTTCACCAAGGGAACTAATTCAGTTCTCCCGGGGCTTACCTGATCCTCGCCAAAATGAACACGATCAATATATTATATTTGACCATCAAGCCTTTGAAAAAAATCGCCATGCTCCGAACCATTCTAATTGAGGATGGAACGGTGAATAATCGGACTGCCTTTTTGCTTGATCCAAGTGCGTTAAAAAAGCAATTGCACGTTGACCGTTTCCCCTTTTTTTATTCGCGACAGCCCTTCGGGAACTTCCATCAGTGCGTTGGCATAAGCGAGCGCGTTGATGTGGGCTGACCCATGAAAATTTACCGGTTCAACGCGGTTTTCTCCTAAAAGTTTCACGGGAATAATGCCAAATCGCGCTGCTTTTGCGCGATGAAAATCCCACGCGAGTTCACCTTTGATCCTGACGGACGGGTCTTGGCATCCCATTAATTTATAGATGAAGGGTTTTACAAAAAGTTCGAACTGAACGAGCGATGATACCGGATTGCCCGAAAGCCCAAAGCAATATTTTTTGCCCTTTTTACTGAAGGTCATGGGATTGCCTGGCTGTAACCCTGTTTTTTCAACAAGCAAGTCAAAACCTTGGTTTTTCAACAGGGTAGGGACAAAATCAAAATCGCCAACAGAAGCACCTCCGGTAACAAGGACAATGTCGTTGGCTGCAAGGCTTTTTTCAAAACCGTTTGCAATCTCCTCCAAATCATCCGCAATAATCCCGGTATAGTTGCACGGTATTCCCATGGCTTGCAACTGTGCCATAAGCTGGTGGGAGTTGCTGTTGCGTATTTGTCCGGGAAGTGGTTTTTGGTCTGGTTCAACCAACTCGGTGCCCGTGGCAATAATGGAGATTGAAGGCGTCTTTGACACGGTTATTTCAGAATATCCGGCACCAGCCATGATGCCAATGTGTGCCGGTGAAATAACTGCCCCTTTTTTTATCAGGATATCGCCAGCTTGATAGTCTTCGCCTTGAAAACAAATATTTTCTTTGGTTTTTTGATTGCTGCACTTAACAGATTTTTCTTCAGTGATCACGGCATCTTCAACCATAAAAACGCAATTTGCCCCTTGGGGCACCATCGCCCCGGTCATAATTTTTGAACACTGATTTTTTCCGATGGTTTTTAGCGGTGGCCTCCCAGCTTGTATAATTTCGATCACGTCCATCACATTTCCCAAATCCTTTTTTCGGCAAGCATAGCCGTCCATGGCCGATTTGTTAAACGGAGGCATGTTGATGTCGGCAATGATCTCCTCCCGCAATACCTTATTTAATGAGTCCAACAGCTTTACAGTTTCTGTTTCCTGTTTGGCAATACTGGTTTCAATGGTATGTTTTGCTTTTTCAAACAGCTTCATTCTAATTTTTTTAAATATTCCTTAGATCTCCTGGCGTATTAATATTCATCAAGTAAGCCGGATTGGTTATGGAGACATACTTGGTATTCATTGCTTTCAGCAGGTTTTGCAATTTGTAATCTCCCTTTTCTATTTGTTGGATGATTGTTGGCAAGGCTTCCTTTGAATAGTAGCCTGCCAAAGGTTCAACTTTGCCATCTTGTAGTATTGGCACTGCTGCTTCATAACCGGCTGTTTCTTTCAGGGCTTCACGGAATAAATTTATGCTTAGAAATGGGGAGTCACAGGGTGCCACCAGGTTGATTTTGGTTTTGGAATAACGAAGGCAGGCTTCAAGTCCTGCTATGGGACCGATTCCCTGAAAGCTATCAGCAACAATGGGAAACCCAAATTTCTCATAAACCGGATTGCTGGCACTGATGATAATATGACCGCAAATTTGTTTCATAGCGGCGATGCTGTATTCAATCAATTTTTTCCCTTTAACATCAATCAAAGCTTTGTCTGTTCCCATCCGGCTGCTTTTTCCCCCCGCCAAAATAATTCCTGTTATTTTATTCATTGAATCAATTCATTAAGCGTGATCAATGGCGTGAAGCATGTAGATGGCATGGAAGATGATTTTGTTGATCTCGTCCATATATTCGGTTACAGCTTTTAAACTGCCCGGGATTGCAAACACGAGCGTTTTAGATTTTGTACCGGCCAGTGCCCTGCTCAGCAGTGCGTTTGGTTTTTCCCGCCCATACTTCATTCTCACCATTTCCATAATTCCCGGAATCTCCTTGTCCAACAAAGGCTTAATGGTTTCAGGGGCGATATCCCTAGGCCCCAGCCCTGTACCGCCCGTTGTAATCACGATGTCGCAGCCGGTTTCGAAAGCTTCGTTTAGTTTGGCAGAAATCAGTGTGGGTTCATCGGGCAAAACGATTTTTTCGATGCTACTTTTTCTTCGATTCGCCTCCATCAATGATCCTATTTTTTCAACTACCATGGGTCCGCTGGCGTCTTCATAAATTCCTGAATAACAGCGGTCGCTAAGGGTGAGTACAAGTACTTTATATTCTTTGGGAACGAAATTCATCTCACTGCCAGTTTTCAATTCTCTGCCTTTTAAAACCCTGCAAAAAATACCTTCGGCAGCCATCAGGCACTGGCCGGTTTCCTTAAAAATATTACAATTGCACTTTCCATGTTTTTGGCCGGTCCGGGTCACTTCGAGTTGAACCCCTTCGCACAAGAATTGATCGAGTGGATGGACTCTTTGCAATTCCAGCCCTTGCAGGATTATATTTTCGCCAAACTCTCCCGGTTTGACGACCCTCCCTATTTCCTCGGAAAATTTTCTAATGCTTTCGATCCTCAGGATGCTTAGCTGGCTGTGCCGGCTTTCGTTGGAAACACCGTTTCCTGTCCCACTTCCGGTCAGTTCAATGCGCTCAGCCGTTTTTATCCGGCCGGCTTTTTTCGAAATATTTAACGAAGCTATTTTCATATATCGGTTGTTTGGTTTTATCCAGAATGAAAATTTCAAATGTCTTTTTTCGTTTTCTCCAGAAGTTTTACAGCTTCAATGACCATATTCTTATCAATGGCCTTGCACATATCGTAAATAGTGAGCAACGCCACCGATACGGATGTCAGTGCTTCCATTTCAACCCCGGTTTGTCCGGTGCATTTTACCATAGCCGTAATTTTTACGCCGTCATTTAGCAATTCAGGCTTCACATCTATTTTTGATAATAGTAACGGGTGGCATAACGGTATCAGGCTGCTGGTTTTTTTTGCTGCCTGTATTCCTGCAATCTGGGCCATTGTGAGCACATCCCCTTTTTTCATCAGGTTTTCCTTTATCTGACGGATGGTTTCTTTGCTGAGGATAATTTTCCCGGAAGCAACAGCCTCCCTTTCCTGCATCGGTTTATAGCCGACATCCACCATGTTTGCCTTCCCTTTGTCATCAATATGCGTCAATTTCATAGAATGATTAAATTCAAATTATTAAACAAAAAACAGTTTCATGCTGGCAGCCAGCAATACGCCAGCTAAAACGTATTTCAACTTTAAATCGTTTAGTTGAAAGCTCCCTGCCAGTGATCCTATAATCCCGCCGATGGCGGCAACAAAAACCCAGACCAGCAATTCAGGATTGAAGATGACAAGTCCGGAGACAGTAAGGCCAACCAGCCCTGCAGCCGAATTCAGAAATATAAAAATAGCCGAAACGGCCGCTGTTTCTTTTATACCAGCCCATCGAAACAAAAGGAGCAGGGGACTTAGTATGATCCCGCCACCAATGCCGATAAGCCCGGAAACAAAACCAAGTACGGCTCCAATAAGCAACCCTGCGGGAAACGGGGGCTGTTTTGCCTGACCGGATGAAGCGTGAGGCACCAAAAGCATCCGGGCAATTCCAAATATCAGGCATATGCCTAAAAGATATTTGTAAACCGAAGAGTCAATTTTCATGCTGGCACCGATGTAAGCCATGGGTATGGAAGTTACAATAAACGGGAGCAGTAGTTTCCATCTGAAATATCCCCCTCTATAAAAAGACAAAAAAGCGATCAAAGAAACTAAAAGATTAAGCGTCAGGGCCGAGGGTCTCATCAGGGAAGGGGCTGTCCCGAAAAGTGCCATGAGCGCAAGGTACCCGCTTGCCCCGCCATGGCCGACTGAGGAGTAGAGTATCGAAATAACCAATAATATCAGTAAAAACAGGAGGTCCATATTTTTTGTTTAACCAATCATCCATGAAAAATAGCTTCATCCTTCAAGGAAAAATCGTGTTTCCTTCATTTGTGCTTTAAGCTTCAGGGTATCCGGAATGCCAATTTTTTTGCCTTTTGCAGTCAATAGGCTTTCCTTCTTTAAGGCCGAAATGACCCTGATTACTTGATCAGTTGAGGTCCCTGCAAAATCGGCTATGTCTCTACGTGACAGGGTGATGTTGATAAATCCATCGTTCTGCCCAAACTTATTTTCGATAAAAAGCAGGCCATTGATGACTTTTTCACGGACCGACATTTGGGCAAAACGTTTGGCATTGGCTTCGCTTTTTTGCAGTTGGTCAGCATAAAAAAGCATAAAATCGAACATGAGCGGTGGCGCTTTGTGAAGCATTTCGATCAGCACTTCAGCCGGGAAATTGCACAGCACCGAATCGGTGATTGCGCCCGCGCTGATATCATAAACATAATTGGTGCCGAACCCGCGGTGCCCTACAATTTCTCCTTCTTTTGAAAAGCGGATGATTTGGGAGCCTTTGTTTACTGTTTGCTTGTAAACTTTTATGCAACCATAGAATATAAAACATAATCCATTAACGGGCGCACCTTCCAAAATAAACTGTTGTCCTTTGTTACAGGCAAAGGTGTGTTTTTTCTGAAGAAAAGGCTGGATTGCCTCTTCATGACTGTGTTTCTTTATCAAACAGTCTGTATTGGTGCATCGCTGGCAATTAAAATCCTTTCCATGCATAAGTTTCAATTTTTAAAATCGTTAAGCGAAAAACAATCCATGACATAAGATCCAACTATTCTATCCCAATGAACACCACACCGTTTTCCACTTTCACCGGGTAGGTTTTCAGTTGATACCCTTCATCAGTCAGGCATTTTCCGTCTTGGAGCGAAAACGTCTTTTTATGAAATGGGCAGGCTACTTTCGGATGTCCTTGGCTGTCGCCGGTAAGTCCACGCGAGATAGCCATCTCGCCTTTGTGCGGGCACTGGTTTTGGGTGGCAAACCAACACTCTTTGTCGGTAAAATTGAAAACAGCAATTTGTTGGCCTTCAATTAAAACGGCTGCTCCCCCGTTCTCGGGGAATGCTCCAACAGGGGCTGCCTCTACCCATTTTTTCACTTCGGGCTGCTCTTTGATTTCCATTACTTCCATGATTTAGACTGTTTTGGCGGGGATCTTTTGATTCCGCATGCTTACAAATTTGATGGTATCATCTGCTTTATCTGAATTTACAAAGTGGCGGAATTTCTTTCTCAGCTCTGGATTTCGAACAACCGTGGCCCATTCACACTGGTAGTGCGAAATCAGTTCGGCCATTTCTTCTTCGAGTTTTTCTCCAATCCCGAGGGTGTCCTTAACAATCACATCTTTCAGATAGCCCAGGCCGCCTTCAAGACTGGCCAGCCATTTGGAAGTCCGGGTGAGTGGTTCAGCCGTTTTGATGTAAAACATGAGAAAGCGGTCAAGGTACTTAACGACGGTTTCCTTGTTGATGTCCGAAGCCAACAGATCGGCATGACGCGGATTGGCGCCGCCATTTCCGCATACAAACAGGTTCCAGCCTTTTTCGGTAGCAATAATGCCGAAGTCTTTTCCGCGTGCTTCAGCACATTCGCGCACGCAACCCGATACGCCTCCTTTTAGCTTGTGCGGCGAGCGCAGGCCTTTGTATCGGTTCTCCACCTCTATGGCAAACGACACAGAATCGTGCATTCCGAAGCGGCACCAAGTTGAACCCACGCAACTTTTTACGGTTCGCAGGGCTTTTCCATAGGCATGACCGCTTTCAAAACCGGCATCAATCAGTTCTTCCCAAATATCGGGCAGCTGATCAACACGGGCGCCAAACAAATCGATGCGCTGTCCTCCGGTGATTTTGGTGTAGAGGTCGTACTTTTTAGCCACGCTGCCAATCACAATCAGTTTTTCGGGTGTAATCTCTCCTCCCGGGATACGCGGAACAACGGAATACACACCCCGCTGCTGGATGTTGGCCAGAAAGCGATCGTTGGTGTCCTGAATCGTGTCGTGTTTAACAATGACATCATTCCAGATGCTTGCCAGCAAGGAGGCCACCACCGGCTTACAGGTTTCGCAACCCGAACCACTTCCGTATGCTCTTAGTAATCCACCAAAGCTTTTTATCTCGTTGACCTTGATCAGGTCGTAAAGTTCCTGGCGGGTGTAGCTGAAGTGTTCGCAAATGGTTTTACGGACTTCACGCCCCTGCGCTTTCATATAACAGGTAAGCAGGTCATCCAGCATCGGAACACAACCTCCGCAGCCAGTGCCAGCTTTTGTACATTTCTTAATCAGCGGAACAGCTTCGGCGCCTTCGTTTTCAATCGCGGTCAGAATGTCGCCTTTACTGATGTTTTCGCACGAGCAAACATTGGCAGTGTCGGGCAGGTCACCCACGCTGATGCCAGCCGCGCCTTCACCGCCGCGGGCACCCAAAATAAAGTCTTCGGGGTTGGCCGGCAGAGCCATTTTGTTGTTGACGACTTGTTTCAGCAGATTGTATTCTTCCGCTTCACCGACAAGAATACCACCAAGCAGGTATTTGCCATCTTCGGATAAATTAAGACGTTTATAAATTCCACGGGCCTTATTTTCATACACAATGGTTTTAATTTTGTCGCTTTCAATCAAAGCATCTCCAAAGCTGGCTACATCGGTACCAATCAGTTTTAATTTTGAAGAAAGGTCGAAACCCAGAAATTCGGAGGTTCCACCCTGAAGATTCTTTATCAGTGTTTCGGCCATCTCGTAGCATGGAGCAACCAAGCCCCAAACCATGTTGTGAACCACAACACATTCGCCGATGGCAAAAATTGAAGGATCTGCAGTTTCCATTTTGCTGTTGACCACAATTCCGCCACGGGGATGAACTTCCAGCCCGGAATTCTTTGCCAGCTCGTCGCGTGGCCTGATACCTGCCGAAATCACGAGCAAGTCGGCGTCGAGCTCTGAGCCATCGGTAAACTTCAGTCCCTGAATGGAACCATTCCCCATAATCTTTTCGGTACTTTTATTGAGCAAGACTTCCAGCTTAAAGCCTTCCAGCTTGGATTTCAGAATGCTGGCTCCCTGCAAATCCAGTTGCCGCGGCATCAGGCGCGAGGCAAACTCCACAATACTGGTGGGCAGACCATCGTCGAGTAAGGCCTTGGCAGCCTCAAGTCCAAGCAATCCACCTCCTATGACAGCAGCCTTTTTCGACTGCGGAATGTACTGTTTGATGTTATCAATGTCATCGAATGTTCGATATACAAACACGCCTTGTTTCTCAATCCCCTTAATGGGTGGAACGAAAGCGGACGAGCCCGTTGCCAACACCAGAATGTCATAAGAATATGTTTTATCTTTCTCTGAGGTTACCGTTTTGGCATCCCGGTCAATTGCGATGACCTTTTCGTTGGTTAACAGTTCAATTTGGTTTTCCTTATACCAGGCAGCAGGAGCCAGAAATAGCTCCGCCGGAATGGTTCCTGTATAATAGGAAGTCAGGTGAACACGATCATAAGCCGGATGTCTTTCTTCTCCGAAAACAACCAGCTCATAGACTTCGCTAAGTGGAGATCCGGCAAATTTCTCACAGAATTTATAGCCGGTCATCCCGTTTCCAATTAATACAATTTTCTTTTTCATCTTGTTGATTTTAAAAATTTTATACTCGGGCTGATCGTAAAGAATCCCCGCAAGAATTGTTTTCAGATCCCTGATTCTTTCAATACAGTCGGCTTCGTCTATGCTTGATCCGTTTTTCCTTGTGTTCTCCAATCGCGGCTTAGAGTTCAACTTTTATTGATTCACGGCGTTTAAGCAATTATAAAATGACCCTCATGAACAGTATCTCTTTTCAAAAAGCAACAGCCTCGCTGAAAGCAGCCCATTTGCAAGATCCCAACAACGAATTGGAAGGATCTAAACTGGTACCGGCTGAGTGGCTTTATACCCAACGGCTTTTGGATTGTCTGCGACAGGTTTATCCCGACGCGTCGGAAGCCTTGACTATTGCCGCTTATTGCCAGCATTTGTACCGCTGGGAAATTAAGCGGACAGAATACCCAGAAGGGCGGATTGGTTACTACCAGTGGCGCAACTACCTGGGCGACTACCAAGCCGGGAAAGCCGCTGCCATTCTGCAAGCCAGTGGCTACTCCGACGATTTTGTTTCGGAGGTCGTGGACATCCTGAAAAAGCTGAACATTCCTCGATTGAATGACGCTCAAAAGCTGGAGGATGTGGTTTGTCTGGTTTTCCTTGAACATTACATGCAAGATTTTATGCAGGGAAAACCCGCTGCACAACTGGTGCAGATTGTGCAAAAAACCTGGAATAAAATGTCGGATCATGGTCATCATGTTGCATTACAATTAAACTTGCCGGAGTCAACCCATCGGATTGTGATCCGGGCTTTGGGTTAAATCGAAAAAAGATTGAACCGGTTTTCCAATAGTGAAAAAACCAATAGTCTTCCCGAGAGCACTTCACCGTACCCGGTAATAATTTTGATCACTTCATTGGCCTGCAGGCTGCCGGCAATGCCAGGTAAAACGCCCACCAAGCCGATATCTTCTGATTGATAGATCCCATCCTTTGGAACATTTGGATAAAGATCGCTAAACGAGGGGCCGTCATTAAAATTGAACACGGTCACCTGTCCTTCGTAGTTCATGACCGAGGCAAAAGCCAGCGGTTTATTTAGTTGTTGTGTTTCACGACCCAACAGTTGGCGTGTCGCGAAATTATCGGAGCAGTCGACCACCACATCGTAGGGTGCGAGTAGCTCGCCGGCATTGTCAGCATTCAACCGGGTGTTAAACAGGTGAATTTCAATTTCAGGATATAGATCCTGTAGCCGCTGTTTGGCTATTTCAATCTTTTTTTGTCCCACCTGCGAGCTGGTGTACAGCACTTGTCGCTGCAAGTTCGAAAGGCTGACCACATCATCATCCACGATGCCAATGCAGCCCACGCCCGCGGCAGCCAAATAAATGAGCAGCGGACTGCCCAATCCTCCGGCACCAATGACCAATACCTTGGCATTTTTCAGTTTTTGCTGGCCGCTTTCGCCAATTTCGGCAAGCGACAGGTGGCGCGAAAACCGGCTGTGTTCTTCTGTAGTCAACTGTTTCATTCCGCGTGTTGGTGTTCGTGATGATTATGATGTGACGGAGAACTGCAGTCACAGTTCTGGCCCCATTCACTGGTGCCGTCCGTATAGAATTCGTGTTTCCAAATGGGCACTTCGTTTTTCACCCGGTCAATGATGTAGCGATTGGCTTCGTAAGCCGCCGCCCGGTGTCCCGAACCGGTAATAACCACAACCGCGCAACCCGAAATATCAACCACACCGACGCGATGTACGCAAACAGCCTGATTCAGCTTCCACTTTGCTGTGGCATCGGCCAGAATTTCGCTAATCATTTTCTCAGCCATCGGTTCGTAAGCTTCGTATTCCAGGTGGGTCACGACCTTCCCTTTGTTGTTGTCGCGTACCTCTCCGCTGAATAAGACCACAGCCCCACTGTTCGGATCTCGAAACCCGTCGAACAGCAAGGCATAATTGATTGGTGTATGTAGGATATGCTTCATTTCTTCTGTCATTAATGGTCATTCTTTGTATACTGAAAACTGTGACTACTCAGTGCGACTGTCAACCGTTTCTTACCCCCCGCTTGAGGGAGGAATTAGGTAGACCGGTTCACCAGTCGTTTTCAGTTCGGTGTGCGGTACAAACTTTTCGTTGACCGCGATACGACAATGGTCCAGAATTTCTGTTGCTTCCGGATTCATTTTCTTTAGCTCGTGAATCAGCGATTGGTACGAAGCTGGCAATTGCAGCTGTATGTTAACCTGCGGATCAAAAAACTTTCGCAGGCCGGCAAAACAGGTGATTTGAATTGATGTGTCCATTGTTATCCTCCGATATTTCTCATCGACAATTGGCTGCCATGAAACCTGGCGGGTTGTTTCATTAGCAGTAATTGGCGGAGTTTTTGGGTTAATAATTCCTGATCGTGTACATACGGCGCCAGCTTATCGCCACTGGCATTGCTGAGGCAACCATAGAAATAACCGCGACTGTCCATTCGCAGCCGGTTGCAGTCGTGACAAAAGGGCGTAGATTCATTGGCTATGATTCCAAAAACCCGATTTTCACCAGCGGTCCAGTAGTGCGCCGTTTCCGATTTCTTACGAGGCAGTCGGGATATTCCATAATCCTGGCTGATGGTATCCAGGATCTCTTTTTCAGAATAGAACAGCTCGTTTTTTCCCTGATACAAGTGCCCCATCTTCATGAGTTCGAGGTAGCGGATTTTTACGCCCATTTTTGAGGCATAATCCAGCAGCGGAACGATTTGCGATTCGTTTTTTCCGCGCATGATTACAGCATTCAGCTTAACTTGCATTCCCGCGTCAACAGCGGCCTGAATCCCTTCAAACACCCTTTGAGGGTGGTTGTGCCGGGCAATTTTCCTGAATAAATCCAGGTCGATCGCATCGATTGAGATATTGATGGATTGAATTCCGGACTTTTTCAGCTGACGGGCCATTTGCTTCAGGTAGTAGCCGTTTGTTGTCAGGCGAATATCTTCAATACCAATTGTTTTTATTTTCTCTATAAGCGGGATCAGGTTCATATATAAAAGCGGTTCACCTCCGGTTAGCCGGATGCTTTTCAGACCAGTGAGTTGGTGAACACTTTGGATGAGCGAAACAAACTCATCGGGATCCAGTTGTTCTTCTTTGGATACAGGCACAACCCCCTGGTAAACCTGTTCTGTGTTGTCGCTCACACAGTACACGCACGAAAAATTGCAGGTATTCAGCAAGCTAATCCGCAACTTCTCAAAACGTCTTCCAATATGGTCCTCAATTTTATGCATCATTCAAAAATTTATTTAAACAGCCAATTCCCTGATTTCAATCCCGGTAAAAGCTGGTTTTGGTGTCTCGCAAACCTGGCAGCAATAGCTCTCCGGCAGCATGTCAAAAGGAGTTTCGGCCTTAATTCCGGCCAGTACATCGCCATATCGTTCGTCGTAAGTTGTTAGGCAATCAGGGCATTGGTACACTGTTCGACTTCTGAGTTTGGGTTCATCCAACCGGTGCAATTGCCCGGGCATGGTCTGTGCAAAAAGGCGGGCATAGTAGCGTTTCGACAGCTCGTTGAGTGTTTGCGGCAAGTCATTCTTGTCCAGGTTCGTTGCGTATTCCAGGTAATGGTTGTTGTTAGGGTTGAAATCGTAGGCATGCTCAACGCTGTAAGTTCGTGTAAAATCGAATCTGCCAAGGAATGGTAACCGGCTTTTAGAGCGGATTACTACGGAGGTAAAGCGCTCGCCGGGCTTATTCTGGATGGCGAACGACAAGCCAAACGTCCGGATGTCGAATTTGTCGAATTCGGAAACCAGGAATCGTTTTAACTTCAGGGCCTGCTGATCGAGTAAAGGCAAGTGCCAGTTCAATTCAAAAGATGAATGGCGCATGTTGATGCCGTAACGTCCAATTAGCTCATCCCAATGGATTTTATCTTTGGTCTCGATGTCCTTGATCAGAATGGTTTTCCAGGGTGTGAAACTGATTTTCCCGACATTCGTTTTTTGACACAGGTTACAGATTTCTTTTAAAAACTGAATGGGATAGTGGTTGTTTCTCCAATAAAATCCGGCCCAGTACTGGTCCTTTCCATCAAGTTTGTTCAGGCCTTCGTAATAGGGGAAAAAACCTGTTGGCAGACTAATTGTTTTTGTCGACTTCAGCGTGTTTTTTTGCAGAGATGAATGGTCCAGTTTTTCTTTCAGCTGTTCCGTATTCTTGATGTTTTGGCCGACAATCAGCTGTTCCAGTGTTTGGGCAAATTCAGCAATGTCGTCTGTAAAAATCAGCCCAGGCCAGGCTTTGGGATCTTGCTCCGTTTGCAGGTTTAGGTACAGGTGCCAGTAGTTGGGCATTTCCGAAGCAATAAAATTGAGGTGCCCGTAAAATAGCGGCACCATATTTTGCCGCGGGTCAACGATGTTCACGCGCAAAAGGTGATCCCATGTGAATTGGTCGAGCACTTTCAGGTAAATACCCGAATAAACCCAGCTGGTTGAAGGCAGTATGTCGACACAGACGAAAGAGGACACCACGTTTTGAATGCCGGAACTACGCTTCTGGATTGAGAGGCCGCCTGTCTCAAACGCCTGCGGCTTCGTTGAGGCCGGCAGATAAAACAGGATATCCTGCCGCGACCCCAGAAATATATGGCTATTTCCGGCTATTTCCGCGATCTGCAGAATGTCGAAAAAATGCGCCGGGGTCAGAACTCCGCCTTTGTTTAAGATTCGATATAGACTTTTCGATTCACTCATTCTTCTACCTCAGTTAATTGCTGTCAGTTCAAGTTCTTCTTTCAGTATTTTATGAATTTCGGGCCGGCAGCTGCCACAGCCCAACCCTGCGCTCGTTTGTTCACACACGGCCTCCAATCCTTGTGTGCCCGAACGAATAGCCTTTTGAATGTTACCGGCTCCCACATTGTTACACGAACAAAGCAGCTTGCCAATTACGGGTTCGACCGGCTTGCCGGAACGCAGCAGATGCATTCGTAATACACCCAATTCGGTTTTTTGTACAATTAATTTTCGGAATTCGGTAAACTCAGCCTTGTCACCCATTAAGATGGCTCCTACCAGCACATCGTCTTTGACAAGGCATTTTTTGTAATAGCGGGTGGCTTTATCTGTGAACACAATTTCTTCGTAAGCCGTTGCACCATCTGGAATCGAGGTGAGTCCGATAGAACAAAGATCGATGCCCGGAAATTTCAGAATATTCATTTCTTCGGTTCCGTGGTATTGACTTATGGGGTTACCAAGTAGATGACCCGCCAGCACCGAAGCTTGCTCTTCGGCGGCAGCCGTAATCCCATGCAGTCTCCCGTTCAGCTCGGCTATTTCGCCAATCGCATAAATGCCTTTGCAGCTGGTTTGTAAGTGTTCGTTAATCAGAATGCCACGGCGTGTTTTAAGCACATCTTTGGCATACTCAATATTGGGTTGGGTACCGACGGCGAAAACGACTGCATCGAAATCCAGCCGTTTTCCGCTCTTAAAAGTTACTTGGTGTGTTTTCCCTGGGCCTGGCGCAAGTTGGCTCACTTCGTCGTTAAACAAAATCTTTATGCCTTTTTCAAGGAGAATTTCTTTTAACAAACTACTGGCTTCGTTGTCCAATTGGCGATCCATCAACCTCGGGTTGCGGTTGACCAGTGTTACCTGCGCGTTCAATTCCAAAAGGGAAGCAGCCATCTCAAGTCCCAGTAAACCGCCGCCAACCACCAGAACGTGATTGCCTGATAGAACACTTTTTTTGAAGCGGTCGGCATCACCCCGATCGCGGATGGTGTAGGTGGCGGGGTATTGCATCCACTCTTTTTTAGGCACATTCGGACGGGCGCCAGTTGCAAGAATCAATTTCCCGTAAGCGATGTTTTTTCCATCGGAACACCCAATTATTCTTTTGTCTGGATCAATTGCCTCCAAACTGACTCCGGCTTCTATTTGAATGTCGAGCGCCTCAATTTCTTCATCGCTTGTTTTTTGCAGAGCTTCCCAGCTCAGGGTTCCGGCAATGTAATCGGGCAGTAAAACCCGGTTATAAAATGGATGTATTTCCTTCGAAATTACCACGATTTCATCCGTTGTATTTTTTTTGCGGTAACTGCGGATAAACTGGATGGCGGCGGCGCCGGCGCCGACTATCACCAATCGCTCGGCAGATTTTTCGTATTTTGAAACGGCGACTGTCGCATATTTAAAATCCGGCTCCTTTGATTTTGGGTCAATCAGATCAGTTGTCAGGTTATTGGCGCGCATATTGTTTCCCGACAGGACTTTTCCCCAGTGCATGGGCAGAAAAACCACCCCCTGCCGTACTTCGTCGGTTACTTTGGCCGGAACCTGTACCTGCCCGTTTTGTCCCTTTACAAGAACGATGTCATCGTTTTCGATGTCGAACAAGCGCGCATCCAGAGGATGAATTTCGAGGGAAGAATAATCGATGTGTTGTTTCAATTTTTGAACCTTACCGGTGCGGGTCATGGTGTGCCATTGGTCCCGAATACGACCGGTTGTCAAAATAAACGGAAACTCATCTGTTGGCTGTTGCGATTCGTTGGCTGGCTCAACAGCAAATAAATTGGCTTTTTGATTTGGCGTGTAAAATTTATTGTCTGTAAACAGCCTTTCGGTTCCCTGTCCGTTTTTGAATGGCCATTGCACCGTTCCGGTTTCCCGTAGGTATTCGTAAGTTAGTTCTTCAATGGATAAACTGGTTCCTGCGGTTAACATTTTATATTCGTCAAAAACATCTTTTGCACTTTTAAAGTTGAAGCCTGAATAGCCCATTTTTCTGGCGACCCGGCATATAATCTCATAGTCGGAGAGCGCTTCGCCGGGAGCATCCACCACTTTGTTCAGGTAATTAATCCGACGTTCAGAGTTGGTCATGGTGCCGTCTTTTTCAAGCCAGCCGGCCGCCGGAAAAACAACATCGGCGAAAGGAAGGGTGTCCGATTTTTTTGAGATGTCCTGCACCACAACAAACCGCGCTTTTTGCAGTGCTTTCTCCACTTTGTTCGAGTTGGGCAAGCTTACCATTGGGTTCGTGCAAATAATCCATATGGCTTTTAGTTTGCCACTTTCAAGCGCATCGATCATTTCGGTGGCGCTGTATCCGGCTTTGGCGGGGACCTGGTCCACTCCCCAAAAGTCAGCTACTTCCCGCCGGTGCTGCTCATTGTCCAGGTTTCGGTGCGCGGGCAACAGGTTGCACATGCCACCCACTTCGCGACCACCCATGGCATTGGGTTGTCCGGTTAGTGAAAAAGGCCCGGAACCAGCTTTGCCAATTTGCCCGGTAATCAACGACAGGTTGATCAGCGATAAGTTTTTGTTCACCCCAATCACACTTTGGTTCAATCCCATGGCCCACATGGAAATGTAGCCTTTCGACTCGCCAATATAGCGGGCTGCCAACCGAATGTCGGCAACAGAAACACCGCAAATTTCAGCTGATTGCTCTACTGAGAGCTGCAGCACCTGCTTTTGGTAGTCTTCAAAACCATTCACGTGCTTGTCAATAAACGGCCAATTGATCAATCCATCTTCAATCAGGCAGTGGCCAATCGCATTGTTCAGGTATACATCGGTGCCTGGCTTTAACTGGAGATGCAGATCGGCCAATTCACAACTCTGCGTCCGGCGTGGATCGGCTACGATGATTTTCACATCGGGTTTTTCAGCTTTACGGGCTTCAATTCGTCGAAACAGGATGGGGTGACACCAAGCCGGATTGGCTCCGGTGATGTAAAAACAGTCGGCCACATCAATATCTTTGTAGGAAGCTGGTACCGAATCTTCTCCCAGCTGCATTTTATAACCGACAACGGCTGAGCTCATACACAGCCGGGAGTTCGTGTCGATGTTGTTGGTTCCCCAAAAGCCTTTGGCCAACTTGGATGCTACATAGTATTCTTCCGTAAGGCATTGCCCGGAAACGTAAAAGCCAACAGAATCGGGACCAAATTTTTTAATCAATGATTGAAAGACTTTTGCAACCCGCCCGACAGCCTCGGGCCATTCCACCTTTTTCAACAGATGCCCTTTGCCCACACGCATTTGTGGGAACAATAGGCGGTCGGTCTTATTGTTGACTACATAGTGCAGGTTCAGGCCTTTCGAACACAGTTTCCCCCGGTTTACCGGATGTTCGCTGTCACCCTTAACCGTTACCTTTCCATCAGGCGTCCGGGACACCACGATACCACAGCCAACGCCGCAATAAGAACACGTAGATTTATATTCTCCAAGCTTCATTTTTCTAATATCTATAGATGCTGTTTTGCGAATAACTATAAGCGTAAGCCTGTTGAATCTTGACTTTTTCAGTTCTTGAAATGAGTTGCCCCATCTCAGCTTTAGCTTGCAGCTCGGCTTCTTCAGAAAAACGAATCAGGAAGGCAAAAAGCGAAATGAGGATTACCACTATTCCGATGACAAAAAGCGCCTGCGGATAGGAAACGTTTTCCATCTTAAACAGGAATCCTGCAGCTACCGCTCCAGTATTTCCGCCGGCACCTACAATTCCTGAGACGGTTCCAATGGCCTTCCGGTTAATAAAAGGCACAACCGAAAAAGTCGCTCCTTCTGACATTTGAACGAAAAGGCTAAAAATGATCATGGATCCGAGGGCCAATGGTAAAGCTGTCATTCTACTGAAAAACATGATGGCGACTCCTTCCAGCAGCAAGGTGAAGAACAGGAAATAGACGCGTCCCCTCAGTCCCCATCTCATGCCGGATTTGTCACCCAGTAGCCCACCCAGTGAGCGGGCAAACAAATTCATCAAACCAAATAATCCGGCAATCAATCCGGCTGTCTGTACATCAAGCTGGAAATAGTCCATATAGTACAGCGAAGCAATGTTATTGATGGTTAGTTCAACTCCAAAACAGGCTCCATAAATAAGAAAGAGGCCCCATACGCGATAATCTTTTAGCGCTTTTTTGAAGTTGCCTTTTTCGGTTTTCTTTTTAATCGCAAACTCAGGATCATTTTTTTTCAGATCCTTGATATTGCCTTCGGGCGTGTCGGTTGTATACCTGTAATAAATAAACCCCATGCCTATCATTAAAACTCCCGGAACAATCATGGCGTAACGCCAGGCTTGGCTGTCGATGAAGCCCAGGCTGACAAATCCGGCAAAGATCAAGGGCATGACCATTTGTGTCACGCCGCCGCCCAGGTTTCCCCAGCCGGCAGTTGTCGCATTGGCGGTTCCAACTACATTGGACGCAAACATAAGTGAGGTGTGAAACTGGGTGATGACAAACGAAGCCCCGATAACACCAATCATTAAGCGGAAAATTAGTATGGAGGTATAGTCATTGCTTACGCCGATCAACATCACAGGAACTGCGCCCAAAATTAGCAACCAGGTGTAGGTGATCCGCGGGCCTATTTTGTCAGCCACCCAGCCAATAAACAGCCGCGCAAAGACGGTAATCAGGACTGAGGAAATGATGATATTGCCAATTTGTGATTTGGTTAAAAGCAATTCGTCACGGATAATTCCCATCAGTGGCGCCACACCGAACCAACCGAAAAAGCACAGAAAGAACGAGAACCAAGTGATGTGAAAGGTTCTCATTTGGACCGTCTTCAAACTGAAAAGATTGATTTTTGTCGCTTTTACAGATTTTTCTTTTTCCATACTGCTCGTATTTAAGATTGTCATATTCCTTTTTTACAAAGAAATGAATTCTGAAATATCATATTTCTATTAAACACGTTAATAAAACATTATTTTGTCGTATTTGCAGGATTTTATACGTCAAAACAACATGTATTTCATGATTTTAAAGCAAAACGACAATGAATACTGACGAGTGAATAGGCAAATTTCAAAGGCTTAATCAGCACTAAGTCAAGATCATGGACGAACAATGGCGGTACCATGATTCTGTAGGCGGTCCAATTTTGAGATAAAAAAGAATAAAAGGATCTTAAATGTGAATTTAATGTTAATACATGACGGCTAATGATTGGCGTTTATGTCAAAAAACAAAAAACGGCTGTGTCTTTGATTAACTCACTCAATTTGTTTTTCGACGTATTTTAACGCTGCAATGCTCCCTGAGAAATCCCCGAGCCAACCTGCGACTTATGCGCACCAATATCATATTCGAATACCTTCAGAATTGTATGTTCCTCTGAAATGCCAGCTAGGCAATTTCTGATATCAGCGATGTAAAAAGCCTTCTGAGAGGCCTCCAACTGGTTGTATGTCCAAGGTATTGGAATAGGTTTTCAAGCCTGTTGTTGATCACTTTATCTCCTGCTGATCTTCCATGCTGCCCTTGCCGTGCTCCATTCTATAGATTGGGCTCAACAAAAATATCAGTTGATATTTCACCCCGCTTACCTTGCAAGGTGACCGGACAAACAATTCAAAAAAAACAAATCTTAAGTACATGACCATCAACAACAAAGCTTATCTTTACGACCAAACAGCTCATAGATTCTTAAGTAATCAAACTGATAGTAATGGCTCGAGAAAATAATTTTTTGTCGTATTTCCCAGAAATGAAAAATCCTCGCATTGAGAGTGCTAATAACGATGAAATTGGTCAATTTGGGATAAAGCAATGGGTGAATCAAACCATATTGCCAAGAGCAAACAGAACAGAGAGTCAAGGATCTTTGCTGATTCTCGAAACTACCTTATACAGAAAGTAAGACCATTGTGGGCAGACTCTTCGATTCCCGATATCGACGTTAAAAATGATTTGTTCGCTTTGGATTCGACAACGATTTCACTTAGCCTAAAGCTATTCAATTGAGCTCCGGGCAAATACTCCAGAGGAGCAATAGAGATTCATACGCTGCTGGATTTAGAGATCAGAAAGCTACAATGGGTGACTGGATGAATGCTTACAATACTATGGTGCGGCTATATTTGACGTCAGCAGGCGTTCTTGCTCCAACCCTTTTCGATGTTTATGAAACAGGTCAATTAAGCTCGCTACTTCGGGGTACAAGGAAGGATCAATATTTCTTAATAGATGAATCTGCCGATCATATAGGCTCGCCAGGCCATATTGATCAATTAGTTGCTCGATATTCGAAGGATGAAAATAGTTGCAGCGCCCATCAGGCAACAAACTCCTGTATTCCCGGATATAAATGCTCAACCCGGCTGGATCAAAATCTCCAAAATGCAAGTAATTATTTGATATGGTCTGAAGCCATCGGTTGGGGCTATGGCTCAAATAACGCATGATGATTACTAACTCTTTTTGAGGAAAAAGGTGGACCAGCTTTTCAATTTTCAAAAAACACTCTGGATTCTCGACACCAACAATTAAGGCCGTGTCTGAAATTTGCAACTTCTCAGGCTTATATACAAATAACTCACCCCCCAGGGGCAACGGCTGTATTATCTCCCCTGAGATCATAACTCTCGAATTCAACGATTTTATAAAAAAGCCCTGTAAACCTGTATCGCGAAACGTCTTCGTAGATTTGGAGGCGCTGAGAGAACTTTCTCCATCAGAAGCAGGGTTTTCAAATTCGTATATATAATTTTCCAACGAAAGAATGTCGTTCTGCACCTTAAGGTAATTCTGCAAAACTAAGGCGTTGGGACAATAGAATCCGGATCGCCGGTAGCCCAAGGCTTGTTTTTGAATGATGCCGTCTTCACAGAACTGTTTCAGCAAACTTTTTGATTTTATTTCGCTCGAATTCAACTGTTCTCCATTTTGCAGGCGTAGTAAACAACGGGCAAATGACAGCGGCAGGGGTTTAGAGCTCATGACTAATCAGTTTGGTGATTCCGGTTTTGTTCGACTTCGGATTTTTCCTGAACATATAGATGTGCCGGTAATCCTGTTCGTTGTGCGAATTTGGCGACCCATTAATTAATCGGATATTTCGTTCGCCGGCAAAGGTGATTAACCCTGTAACATTACTGTCATGCAGAATACCCACTTCATCGATCAGACAGTGCAAGATGGTATCGGTTTTTTGTTTGGCACCATTGCTTTTGAAAATATGCAGTAGGTTGATGTAAATCATCGACTTAACCAGAACGTCCGTTCCGTTTGAGCCAACATTGGCCAGACGGCTGACCCAGTTGGTATCATTTTCGTTTTCTCGGATCCGGAATTCCAGGTCAAAGGCATCCTCCAGCTTCAGCACCTTTGTTTTTGCCTGACCAATCTGCGACAGCAGGCTTTCCAACAACTTCACCGCTTCGTCATTATTGCTGCCGGAACTCCCCTGATTGAATAGATTAATATCGCCGTAATTGAGGTTATTCACGGATTGAAACTTCCTTATTTTTCGCAAAAGCTGGATGATTTTATTGGAGCTTTCCTGCAACCGCATTTCAATGCTTTTGACAACGCCAACAAAGTTTGATTTCTTAAAATCGATATTGATTCGCTGAATAACCTTCGAGACATCTTCTTCTTTTTGAAGCAGTTCATTCGTTTCGTTCACAATATTAGCGAGTACCATCGCATATTTTCGAGTCACTTCAGTTTTAAAATCAATGATCTTTTGTTCGCGCACAAACTCTTTCAGGTTCGCTGCAAAAGCTCGATATTGCAGGCTGCCGGATAAACTGGTTTCAAAGCCCAAACAATTGTTTGGATTGAAATAGCCCGAAAATTCGGTAATTTTTCCTGAGAAGGATTTATCATCTTTTTCATATTCCAATGCCAGGCTCTGTAATTTGCGGATGTTTTCCTCGCAGTTCCATTGCGCAGCTCCGTCTTGATGTTCGATGAAATTCTGAAGTTCGTCAAACAACGCACTTTTTTTGAAAAAAGCAAAGGCATTTAACTCATATTGAATCTCCTGAATTATTCTTGATGTTTGTTCTATTTGTTCCTGCAATGATTTCAATTCAGCTTTCTCTTTTCTTACCCGATTGCCATGAAGCTGTTGCAGGTGTTCCAGCTCATTTTCAAGAACTTTCCGGTTTTGACGGAACTCATCAAGTTGATCGATGTATTCCTCACAATCTTTGTGATACCGGATAACCAGCGGGTAATTCCCTTCAATCTGCTTCAATTTTCTTCTGATGCGTTCAGCGTCAGTTTCCAGTCGGCGGATTTCAGCGGTATCCACGCCCTTTTCCTTTAGGACGGCATGGCGCTGTTCTTCCAGTTTTTCGACCTGAATGTCGAATCTTGCAGTGATTGATTTTTTGCCGGATATAACTTTATCGCCCAATTCTTTCAAGTCGCCATTGATCTTGTTCTCTTGAGCTCGCTTTCTGGCCTCCAGTTCACGGATATCTTTTTTTTTCTGTTCCTCTAATTTTTCAATAAAATCTATCATTTTCTGTCGTTCCGCTTTTAACTGATGCTTTTCTTCTTCCTTTTTGTCCAATTCCTGACGCCTCTGCAGCTCGGCCCTTTCTTTAAGCCCATTCAGTGCAATCTGGCATTTTTCGAGCTCAATAGCCGTCTTCTCTATCTGATAACCACAGTTCATGACCTCCGCGTTCAACTCAGCTATTTTTTTGTTGTATTTCTTCTGATGCTTGTCTTTTTGATCCTGAATTTTCTCATGGTGTAGTTCCAGAAGTTTGTTTTGTCCTTTCAATTTGGCGGTAACCTTTTCCAGTTTGAGCTCCAATTCCGACTTGGAAATTTGTATGGAATGAAGTTTTTCCAGATTCAGCTTCACGCCAAAGAAGCTCTCACCCCTAGAAACAGATGGCTGCAAGCCACCATGGAATAACGCTTCTCTGGAAACAACTTTCCCGATTGACTGGTTCCAGTCCGGTTTATTTTGCTCCAGAAATTCCAAAAACGAACCGGATAAAGCTTGCAGTTCTGATCGCAACTGCTCTATTTCTCCTTGCAGCATTTTCTTCGTTTGGGATAAAGAGTCCTGTTCCTGACTGTTCCTGAGGTTCAGTAATTCCAGTTCGCGTTCGCCCTCTTTCAGCGCGCTTTCTTTTTTAATTTCCGCCACCGATCTCTGTGCAAGCAGGTTTTGTCTTTTTTGCAAAAATTCCCGCTGTTTCTCTCCCTGTATTTCCAGTTCGTCTTTTAAAAACTGGCTCTTTTGTACGGCCTCAATTTGGTGGTCAATATCCCGAAGTTTCGTATCAACAAGAGCTTTCTCCTGTTTTTGTTGGTCCACCTTCTGGTTGTGATCTGCCGTAACCTGTTCCTTTTTCTGATAGAATGAAGCGGTTAAATTTGCTAAATCTTGTTGCAGCTTTTCTTTGTCTTTCGAAACGGAGCGTTCAAAATCCAGCAGGTGTTGATGACATTGCGTTTCCAGGCGCTGCTTGTCGGTTTGATAACGACTTTCGACATCTTTCAGACTGGACGTCAATAAGTTTAGTTGCGCCTCAATTTGGGCCTGACCAGCTTCACATTCCGGTTTCTTTTCATTTTCTTCCAAAATTTGCTGAATGTTTTTGGCTGCGTAATCTTTAGCCAACTGGTTCGCCTTCTTAATATTACTTCTCACAACAGACAATTTGTCCTCTATGCGCCGCCGATTCACAGAAAATTCTGCACCAATGCGGTCTATCTTTTCTTGTTGATTTGAAGATTCCCGCGTCAGGTTATCCAGGCTCTCCTGCAACTCACGTTCCTTTTCTTTGGCCAAATTATGCGAAGCGCCGGTCTGCCAAGCCAGTTCCTTTTTCTCTTCTTCCATATCAAGAAGCTTGTTGTACCGGGATACGATGTTCTCTGCCTTTTTCTCGTGAATCAGGTATTCTGAAACATCTCGATAATCATTCCGGGCTGTTTCAATATGGTGCCGATTGGCATCCAGGTTTAATTCGAAGGGGTCGTCACTCAGCGAATTGATGATGGTTGTTTTAATGAAGCCCCCATCAAGCGACGAGTTGAGGAAGATATTGGAAATCGTTCTGGGGATGTTCTGATAAGCAGGATTTTGCAGTACGTGGAAGCGGTTCATGGCTTTATTCGCACCATAAATAATGTCGCGGTATTCTGTAAAATTGTAAATGGGCCGATGAACCTTGTATCCCCGCTGGTTTGATTTTTCAATCACCTCACTTTCGGACAAAGCTCGCTGCTGGTCGATGAACATTTCGCGGTGATAAGCCCCATCGATAAACCGGAAACACAAACGATTTTGTTTTTTGTACAGCCAAATGCAAAAGCACCGGTTTCCCTGGCTGACTTCATAAACCATATAAGAATCGGCATAAGGGAAATAATAATCGCTGAACGAGGTTTTTTCTTTCGAAATGCCCAGCTTTCGGGCATCGGCATTATAGAAAAAAAGAATTGCCCGGAGCAAGGTGCTTTTGCCTGTTCCCTGTGTTCCAATGAAGTGGATATTGCCATCCAGTTGAAGTTCGTAAAAATCGACGGCTGCACTATTGATCAGTATTATTCGTTTTAAGTGATTCATTTTAATTTAATTCGTTGGATTGATGTTCCCCCTCCTGAATATTCACAGCCATGACCATTTTTTCCATGTAGTCCCACGAATCCAGGATTTTCCATGTTTGTTCCATTTCGTTTTCCAAATCAACAAAGCCTTCTTTTTGCATTTCTTTGATCAGGTCGTTAAGCATCTCTTGGTAATTTTTTCCGGGAGTCGAACGTTTCTGTAAATCCGCCAACTGCTCTTTCAATGAGAGGTTGATGTCAATCTGCTTCAGGATATCAAAAAGCTTGAAACGGGCACCCCTGCACAAATCTTTCCGATAGGTCGTGAAAAATGCCAGGATATCCAGCCAGCGAAGTGCCTTTTCTATTTTATTCTCCACATTTTGATTGCTTTCATTTGGGCGGGAGAAATAATAATAATTGTTCCCATCTTCGAGTTGATAGCCGATTTCCCTGAACTTCGACTCAAGATCCTCAAAATTCTCTTCGACGTATTCATACAAGTGACGGCGCTGCGAATCAATGGCATTTGAACAAATAAATTGTCCTTTGCTAAGGATGTCGAATATTTCTGCTGTTCGATAACTGAAATCTATCATGGAATGGGCTGTTAAAAGTTTTGACTACTTTGAGTAACGGCTTGTTTTGAAGCTAATACAGGATAAATGAGTGCGTACTCCAAGTTTTCAAACTTGTCGGTTTCGTCAGTAAAAACAAATTCTGCTTCAAAAAGTGAGGCCAGGCGGCAGTACAATCGAATGCGTTGGCTGGTCGAAATTTCCCTGGGAAATTGATGGTTCATAACAAAAGAAAAAAGATCTTGGTTTTTGCCCATAAAAATCCGCTTCAAAGCATGTAGGTTGATCGTATCTTCAATTTTTTCCTGGCTACGAAATGCTTCATCAGAAATCTCTCCGGCAATGTTTTGCTCTAAAAGTTTCTGATTCTTTAGTTTGTTCCGCACCTTAAGGATCAACTTCTGCTTTTCTTCCTCATTTAACAAATCCTGGATCGAAAGCCGGGTACGGAACCCTTCCGATTTCTTCAAAGGAAGGTCCCGGTTGGTTTCCACCATTCGATAAAAGTTGGTCTGTTCTTTCAGGTAGTGTTTATCTCGAAGCATTTTCAACCGTAATACTTTCTCGACAACCTGAACCCGCTTTTCGATGAGGTTGAGATATTCAATAATCTGTTGCTGTATCTCTATAAGGTTATGGATACTGTCATTCAGCGTACGTCTCAGCCGGTGAATGATCAGCTGGAGTTCAGCATCGGCAGCGGTTTTAAAAAACAGATCATCCTGCACTACCCGCTCCACCGCTTTAATCACCCCTTCCAGTGCATCACGTTGGTTCCTGACATCTGTTAATTTCTCTTTTTTGATTTCGAAATTTGTTTCCGTCTTGTAGGTTTCATCCGTATTACTGCGAAGCGTCTTTACATTTTGCAGCGTAATCTGATTAATTCCTCTTAAATGTTTTTTGATTTTTACCAGATATTGATCCCGCTTATTGGCTTGATTCTCTTTTAAATAATAAGACTGATTTTTCTTAATTTGATTCAGGTTCTCCTGGATATACAGGACATGGACGGTCTCATCCACTTCGAGAAATTCTTCGAAAAATTCCTGCAATTGCGAATCAAGGCTGATCTGGCCCTGGTTGCGGAAGAGAAGATCAAAAGCAGCCAAGCGTTCCAACTTCTCGGTATCGTGATCCACCAAAGGCAAGACCATTTCCTCCTGTATGGAGAACATGCGCTTATCAAACAAAGCCGAGAACAAGTTTCGGTACTTGTAAAGTTCTGCAACCAGGGTTTCTATTTTATCAAATTTGGCCATTTGACAGGGTTAGTCCACTAATAGTGAATACGTTGTTTATAAACGTTGTAATTTATTCTGATCTTCGAATTTAACCAGAAAAGTCAATTCTCCAACCATTCTTGGAATTAAATACGGTCATTGAACTCATTAAATTCTAAATATTACTCCTTCCAACTGGCGTGAATCAAACTTCCTGTTTCGTCCTGATTCTCTATCCGAAGGTGAACATCTATTTCCTGCTGCATCTCTTCGACGTGAGAAATGACTCCAACAATGCGGTTTTCTTTTCGCAGTGACTTCAAGGTATCAAATACGATGGACAAAGACTCTTTATCCAGGGAGCCAAAACCTTCGTCGAGGAAGAAAAAGTTCTGGTTCGATTCCGTAATCTTCTGAATATTATCAGCCAAAGCTAAAGCAAGCGACAGCGCTGCCTGAAACGTTTGTCCACCCGAAAGGGTTTTCACACTGCGAACCTTGCCACCATTCATAAAGTCACGCACCTGGAAGTTGTTTTCCGGGGTAATCTCCAGGCTTAGTTTCTGCCGCGTCAGTTGAAAAAAACGGTCGTTAGCCGCGTTGCACAAGTTTTGCAGGTAGACCGACGAGATGTAATTGACGAAACCGCTTCCCTTAAACAAGGATTTCATGGTGCGAATATTTTCCGCCCGGAGGTTCAAGGCTTCCAACTCCTTTCGAAGTGCCGCCTGATTCTCCAAATCTTTCTGAAGCTTTTTCTGAAGCTCAGTCAACTTCCCAAACTCCTGGTGTTTTTGTTGAGAAAGCTCATTGAGCGCAGCCATTTCAGCGGTCAGTTTTTGATGCAATTCCAGATTATATTTCCGGTCACCAACTTCCTTCTGCAACTGTTCTTGTTGCCTTTTTACCAGCGCTAGCTGCTCCTTAAAACGGGCCAGCTTTTGCTTCTCGTTCTCCAAATCAATTTGTTGTACAAGAATGTGCCTGACTTCCTCAAGGGTTTGAAATTTAGATTTTTCCAACTGAACATTGATCCCGGTGACTAACTTCCGGTTCGCTTCCTTTTCCTGCTCCAGTTCTTTCCGGTTGGCAATCAAGCCACCTGCTAAAGTATCTCTTTGTTTTCTCAAATCCGTCAACAAATTGGTCTGCTCGTTAAACTGCTTTTCCAGCTGAATATGCTTTTGCAACAGGTTCTGTTGCTCCCTCCCAATTTCTTCGATCGGTATTTGTCCGTATTGCCCGGGCTCGATCAACTTCAACTGCTCCTGCAGGGTCTTCAATTCTGTCTGGCTCACTGTTAAGGCTGTGTTGATCTTCTCCATCTCCAGCTGAAAACGCTCCTTATCCCTGGTCAGCTTTTCCTGTTGCCTGGCCAGTACTTCCAACTCCTCTTCTTTCTTTTTTATTAACGTTTGAATCTCACCTGCTTCCCGAAAAGCCTTTTCCAGATCAGCCGCATCCTGATATTTCTCCCACTTAAAGAGAACCGCATGAGCTTTAATTTTCTTCTGAAGATCCTCTTTCCTGTCCCCCCACTCTTTCAGGTTTCGCCCGACAAATTTGAACTGGCCATCCAGTTCGCTCAGGCGGGTAATGTGCTCATTGATCCCATCAATTTCCTTTTCCGTCTGCTGCCGGGTCTGCTGCAACCTTTGCTGTGCTTCATGCGAATTCTCAGCGCTATACACCTGTGGGTGATGGACTGAACCACAAAGCGGGCAAGGATCTCCATCTTGCAGTCCCTCGGCAAATGACTGGAGCTGTGACTTTAATCTCAGTTCATCAGCCTCTTTTTCCATTGACTTAATCTGGCTTTTAACTGTCTCAATCTTTTCACGGAGAAAATTCACAGCGGCCAGCTGATCGGACGCTTCCGGCAAATCAGCAAACAAAGCATCCTGCAAAAGTTTTTGAATCGCTTGTTTGATGGTGCTACCCTCTTCCTGACATTTTCGAACTTGCTTATCCGTCTCCTGCAATTGTGTCTTTAGGCTTTGTTCGTCCGCGTGCCAGGCCTTTGCATGAGCCAAGACAGCCATGTCGGGCAGATCGGCCTTCTTTGATTTAATCCAAGCCTCAAGCTTGGCCTTGTCTTCTTTCAGCTTTTCCAGTTCTTCGCCAGTTTGACTCCAAACAGCATTTCCTTTTTTTAGCCGTTCCTGATCGCTTGCTATCTTTTTCGCAAGCTCCCTGATTTTTAACAGCCGTCCCAACTCATCTGCTTTTTGCTTCAATTCTTCCCGCTTTTCATAAGCCGGTTTTATTTCTGCCAACCTCTTTTCAAGGGCTTTAATTTCGGCTTCCTCTTTCGTTAGTTTTTCCGAATCCTGCTGAACCTGGACTTCTTTCTGAGCAATCTTTTTCGTGCTTAATTGCAGAGACTCCAGCAGATGTTTGAACTGCACAACACACAATTCATAGTCGGCAATGGTTTTCTCCAATTTCTTGTAGTCCGACTCCTTTTCCTGAAGTTGTTTCAAGGCAATTTCGGTATCCGCGAGCTTCTTGTTTAGCTCCTGCAATCGCTTCCATTCCCCTTCCTCTTTTTGCAGTTTGACCAATTGAAGTGCCTGTTCCTCCATTTCCTTTTTCAATTGATCCAGCTGCTCCCGGTACTTTTTCACCTGCTCCGGATCAACCTCACCCAGTTGCTGCAATTGCCCTTCCAGGTTCTGTTTTCGGGCATTATTCTTCGCTTCAAGCGCCGTAACCTTGTAATAAAGTTCAAACTTTTCCAGGCTGAAAAGTTCCTTCATCATCTGGGTGCGATCCTTGTTGCCCAGTTGCAGAAATTCCTGGAACTGACCTTGCGGAATAATGATCGTGCGTTTAAAATTGTCGTAACTCAGGCCAATCGCTTTTTCAAGACCATCCGGTTCAATCGGGATCCATTTATTGTCTTCTCGTTGATACGCTGACCGATCCAGCTTCTTGACATCGTCAAATCGCTTGCTGTTCCGTCTTCCCTGAACCACCGCCCGATAAGCCGTTTGGTGCTTCCCCGTCTCAAAAATAAACTCAATCAGCAGCTCGTCCGATTTCAGGTTCATCATGTTGTAGTTCCGGTTATCTCCCGAAAGGTTGAGCCGATCGGTCTTCCCGTAAATAGCAAAGGTTATGGCTTCCAAAATAGAGGACTTTCCACTGCCCACGGATCCGAAAATACCAAAGAGGTTTGCTGCAGTCAGTTTTGTAAAATCGATGGTTTGCTTTTCCTGGTAAGAATATAAACCTTGTATGGTCAGTTGTATGGGTATCATTGTTCGTCTTCGGCCAAAATTTCGGTAAATAAATTCATCAGCTCATTGTTGGGTTCCTGTCCCTTTTCGTGCTTGAAATAGTCACAGAAAAGCTCTTCCATGCTCCGGGTCAGGTCAATCTTCTTTTGATTGGTACCGACCAAGTCCTCGGCATGGATTACTTCGGGGATGATCGCAACAATCCCGGAGTGAGCGGCACTCAACTGTCTTCGCTCCAGCGCCGTCAAAAACGTGTCGGTTACCAGCGTGAGCTCAACCAAACAATCCTGATTTTCAACCAGCCACTGCAAGGCATCCTCCAAGCCTTCGGCCCGTTTACGCCATAATTTCTTTCCCCGGGTCAGTTCTACTTCTCGAACAGCTGCTGTTCCCGCCGGCTCCACATCTGCCAGTAAAACGTATTTTTTCTGATTCGCCTCGCTGAAACTATACGACAACGGACTTCCGCTGTAATAAACCGGACACGGATTTGAGTCCACCCGGTGCATCCGGTGCAAGTGTCCCAATGCCGTATATTGAACCTGTCCCGGAATATTCTCCGTAAAAATGGCTTGTGCCCCTCCAACATGCAAAATCGGCTTTTCATCAACCGGCTCTTCGGGCAGCTTCTCCCCTTTTCTAACCACAAAAAGATGTGAAACCAACACATTGACGCCGTTCTCATCACAGAACTGATCAGCCAGTTGCTGCCATTTTTGCTGAAGGACAGTGCGCAGTTCTTCTTCACTATTCTCCAGTCCCAGGCAGGTTTTCAGGCGGTACTCATTAGCATAAGGAGTCAGCAAAAGCCGCAGGGGAATTTCACTTTCCGGAAGCCGAAGCTCCAAAAATCCTTCACTGCTCTGCAAGACTTTGAGTCCGGATTCCAGCTCAAAAGGAGCCACGTTGGAATTTGGATAGCCAGCAAAAATAATCCCGCATTCCCGGGCCAGTGGATCGGGCGACTCAATCCGGTCGGGTGAGTCGTGGTTGCCCGCAATAGCAATCACCGGACGCCGTCCATTGTTGGACAGCCGTTTGAGCGATTTATAGAATAAATCAACCGCTTCGGTGGGCGGATTAAAGGTATCGAACAAGTCGCCAGCCACCAGCACAGCATCGACTTGTTCTCGTTCGGCCAGCTCACAAATTTCCAGCAACACGGACTGTTGTTCTTCCATGCGTGAAAAATCATCGAGCCGTTTCCCGAGGTGCCAGTCGGAGGTATGGAGGAGTTTCATAAGTCAAACTTTAGTCTTTTCTTCAATTGAGATCACAAAATACGTATTTGTAATACATCTCGCATCAATAAAAGCCGAAACTTCTGCCAGTCGCAACGAATTAATTGTTCAGCCGATCTGATCAAATCAAAAAATCAGAAACATGGCCTTATGGAACATTCTTGTTGAAAGTTTCTTTCATTTTCAATCCTTATGGGTTACGACAAAAAGAAAAGTGTCATCGAAATCCATACGCTATTCAAGGCCAATGAAAACAGGCCTTATTTAAGTCGATATAACGAAGCTACAAGGCTCGATTATACGTTTTTGCAGCAAGCCATGCGCCCGCACCACTTAATTGACAATTAAGACACCACCATTTTCAGGAATTTCAAGGTCAATTTCTTGCTTTTTACCCATCTTAACAGAAGCAACCTGCCCATTCAACTGGGGATCATCGCTATAGAATCGGATTTGCGTTCCTGCTTCGATCATAGGTAGTTTGGCTTTCACCTGTAAGGTTTCCTTTTGTGCGTTAATCCCTGCGATGTACCATTTCTTTCCTTTTCGGCGGGCCATGACAACATATTTACCCGGGTAACCATCAATAAACCGAACTTCATCCCAGGTTGAAGGGACTTCTTTCATAAAATCAATGGCCCAGGTGGGGGCGTCTGTCAGGTTGTTCGGCGCCAAGGCAAAATGCTGAACTCCGCTTTGGAACAGCACCGCGGTTGACAGGGCAAACACGTCGGAGGTCATGCGTTTCGATCCCCGGTTAGGCGTATTGTTGCCATTATAGAATTTATTCAGTGCACTACCTCCAAAATCCATGCTGGCAACAACATTTCGAATAAATGGGTGAAGGCAGGCGTTGAAGGCTTCGTTGTCACAACTTCCTTGCGAAAAATGAAGCATTTCGCTGGCCAAAACCGCTTCACTTGATGCATAATTGGGATACATGCGCTCCCAACCCCGAGGCAGTGTACAGCCGTGGAAAATAACCATGATACCAAAATCGTTGGCATCGTACAAAATATCTTCGTACAATTTCATGGTCATTTGCTTGTCGCCCCCAAAAAAGTCAACCTTAATTCCTTTCACGCCGATACGCTGCATCCAGGCCATCTCTTTACGGCGGGCGACAGGGTTATCCATGATACCACGCGGGCCCTGAGGGGCATCGTTCCAATAGCCGTTGGAGTTGTACCACAAATAGAGGGAGACGCCTTTACTTTTCCCATATGCAGCCAATTCTTCAATCTTATCGTAGCCAATTTGAGTGTCCCAAAGTGCGTCAACGAGTATGGTTTCATAGCCCATTTCAGAACTGAAATCAATGTACTGTTTTTGAATGTCGAAAACAGTGCCGCCATCCATTTTAATAATCCAGCTCCAAGAGCCTTTGGTATATTCGTATTGTTGTGATGCTTCGTATCGTGGTTCAATCACATCGAAGGGCACCGTAGTTTCAACAATGGGTTTCAAGGTTTCGCCAATGGTAATGGTTCGCCAGGGCGTTTCGCCTGGCAGAGGGATTCCGGGAGCAACCGTTCCGTTTCCATTATTTTCTCCCTCCTGAGGAAAACCAATGGTGTATAAGCCGGCTGGATGGCCAATCAGCCGGCTGGCACAATAGCGGCTGTCAACTCCGGTTTCAGAAATCAACACCCACCCACTGTCGTTTACCTTGAAAAGACAGGGGAATGTGTATCCGTTGCCCCAGCCGTTTTGCCCCATAGGAGCATCGACCGTATATGAGGTTTCGTAACTGGGCGATGTGCGGGCAAAGCCGCCCATGGGTCCGCTTTGGGGACAAAGAAAGGTGGTCGTTCCTTCGGGAAACACAAAGCCCGAAGCTTCTTCGTTCACCACACTGCTCTTCCGATCTCTTTGCGGATAAACGTGATAGCGGAAAGCTACGTCGTTGTTACTCACCCTGAAAATGACATCGAAAGCTGGATTTTCATTTTTCAAAAATGAGACTACCTGCTCATTGGCCTGGTAGTGCACCTTGCTTTTTTTGATATTGGGCAAGGAGTATGTTTCATCAAGCGTTTTACTTCTCACATTTTCACTAAGCACCAACCCTTGGGTGAAATCCCCAACATTGGTTTTCATTCCAAGGGGCGATGGTTGCAGAAACAACTTGCCGTTGTAGGTGACACTGTAGGTTGGAACTTCTGAATTTACCGAAACGGTTACCTTCAATTTTCCGTCAGGACTCAAAATCGTTTTGTCATTGGCGGTTAATGTACCAATGAAAAGTAAAATCAAAAATAGTAATTGACTAATTTTATACATGACCATTGAGATTTATCTGTTCTATTCTTTTAAAAACAACCTACTTAACTGCTATTGAATACGTCTTACCCGCCTCGGTTGACAAATCGTATACATGGGTTTGTTTAAGATTCAGCTCATTCAGTTGGGCAGCTTCCGAAACCAGCGGATTTTTAACTTCTGCCGTCGCGAAAAATGGATTATGATTGGTGCCCGTTGCTGCCGACAACCCACTATTTGCTGCCTGAACAGCCTCGTTGGGAATGCGGATACGGCAGTTACCTCCCAGAGTCGATAGAATTTCAATCTTCTGAACTTCACCATCTTCCCACTTGAAGCTCAACTCGAAACCACCCTGAGCCCTGAGCCCGGCAATTTCTCCGTCTTTCCATTCATCGGGCAGAGCGGGTAACAAATGTATGGCACCGTCGTGACTTTGCATCAGCATTTCGGCAATGCCGGCCGTGCAGCCAAAGTTCCCGTCAATTTGAAACGGCGGATGTGCATCGAAAAAATTGGGATAGGTTCCACCGTTTCTTCCGCCATTCACCGGGTCAACCAGCGTGAGTTGATCTTTGATCAGTTTCATGGCATGATTACCATCGAGCAAGCGGGCCCAGAAATTCACTTTCCAGCCCATTGACCAGCCTGTTGATACGTCGCCACGGTGAATCAAGGTTGTACGCGCTGCATCAAACAATTCGGGTGTAGCATAAGGTGTGATTTGATTACTTGGGTAAAGTCCATAAAGGTGTGATACATGCCGGTGTTTATCGTTCGGATTGTCCAGGTCTTCCATCCACTCCTGCAACTGTCCGTGTTGGCCAATTTGCATGGGTGGGAGCCGGTCGAGGATTTGTTGGAAATCGGCCATCAACTCGCGGTCCTTATTCAATAGAGAGGCCGCTTTAATGGTTTTCGAAAATAAATCGAACAGGATTTGATTGTCCATGGTTGCTCCAGCAGTGATAGACGGACGGCCGGCCGGCGCATTCTCGGGCGAGATGGATGGACTCACCACCAACCATTTGCGGGCTGGTTCTTCAACCAAAAAATCCTGATAAAACTCGCAGGCCGACTTCAGAATCGGGTAAACGGATTCGAGGTAGTTCAAATCGCCACCGTACAAATATTTTTCCCACAAATGCTGCGAAAGCCAGGCGCCCCCCATGGGCCACATGCCCCAAAAAGCACCATCTACCACGCCGCTGATGCGCCAGATGTCAGTGTTGTGATGGGTGACCCAGCCCTTGCTGCCGTACATCTCGCGGGCTGTTTGCTGTCCGGTTTGGGAAAGCTCTTTCACCATCCGGATTAGTGGCTCGTGCAGCTCGGTGAGGTTGCATTTTTCGGCTGGCCAGTAATTCATTTCGGTGTTGATGTTGATGGTGTATTTGCTGTCCCACGCCGGGTGGGTGCTTTCGTTCCAAATTCCCTGCAAATTGGCCGGTTGTCCGCCGGGTTGTGAGCTGGAAATCAATAAATATCGCCCAAACTGGTAATACATCGAAACCAGCTCCGGATCGTGGGTTGTTGAGAAATTTTTAATGCGCACATCAGTAGGTTGTTGTGCTGCGGGTGAGGTGCCCAAGTCAAGGCTGGCACGGTTGAAGTACTCCTGATAAGCTTCAACATGATTATCACGCAACTTCTTATAGGTAACCTTTTCGGCGGCTGCCAAATAGTTCGAACATCTTTCGGTTTCGTCGGCCGTAAGCGTTTGGTAATCGACAAAGTTGGTCGCTATTGAAATCAGGATCAGCACTTCGTCAGCACCGCTCACTTTGATCTGTTCTGACTCCGCAGCTATTGTGCCGCCCTTGTTGATGATCCTGGCGCGGGCATTGAATTTCACCTGCCCGGTAATGCCTTCGTGCGTACCGGAGAGACCGGTCATTTCGAGCGTATTGGGATCCAGCACCGTCCCTGTTGTTTGAAGCGGACCATTTAACTCTGCAGCAAAATTCAGCTTGCCGCGCTTGTCGGCTGTTAAGCGAACCACAATCACCTGGTCAGGCTGCGAGGCAAACACTTCGCGTTTAAAGGTCACTCCCTCAACCTGGTAGGTGGTAGTGAACATGGCTTGTTCCAAATCGAGCTCGCGATAGTAATTGGTATAATCCTGATGCCCGTCGAAGTTGAGCTCCAGGTTTCCAACCACCTGGTACATCGAGCCATTGCGTTGGGTCATCATGTTTTCGTTGACCATTTTTTCGGCTTCCTGGTATTTACCTTCAAAAATGAGCTGGCGGATTTCAGGCAAAGCCTCCAGTGCTCTGGGATTGTCATTGCGCGATGGCCCGCCCGACCAGAAAGTTTCTTCATTCAGCTGGATTCTTTCGGTTACCGGATCACCATAAATCATGGCACCCAGCCGCCCATTTCCAACCGGAAGGGCTTCGTTCCAAACCGTTGCCGGCTTGTCGTACCACATTTTCAACTTGCCGCCCGGAGAACCGATACTCTGCCACGATATAAATGGCAATAACATCCATAGCAAAAAAACAGGATTCAACTTTTTCATAGGTTTAAATTGTATGTTATCTATGTTCCGCCAGCTGGCGGATGGAACTCGCACTTTAATCATTTCCTTTCTTTTTGACTAAACATGCCCGTTTCATATATTGTTGTTTGTTAATTTTATCTGAACCCAGAATTCTGTGGGATTTTCTGTTCACCGATTGAACGAAAACACCCCAAAAAACAGCCAGGGTGACGTTCTGTAAATTAAATCGTTCTCTTTTGGCACAATATACAAGCTGAAACTTCAACAGCCAATACTGGCTTTCACTTTTATTTAAACATCCACCAATCAAAATTAAACAATTGGTTATCCCCCCCTTTGAAGATCAAATATACATCATGCACCCCACTTGTCTTAGTGACTCTGGATGTTTGAGTTGTCCAGTTCTGCCAACCGCCAGTATTTTTTACCTCAAGCGTTCCCAACAGTTCACCATCGGGATTATTGAGCCTGAGTTCTATTTTCCCACCGTTTAAAGCCGATGCAACAGATGCTACAAACGCTTTAGCACCTTTCCCAAAATCGACACTGCGCACTTTGATGTAGTCGCCGTGATCAATATTGCTTACATAAATGCCTGTTTTGCTGTCGGACATGGTTTTCACACCTTCACACCAGGCAATGGTTTCGGCTTCCACTTTTTGAAATGGATTTAAATTCGAAATGCTTTCTTTCACGCCATCTTTCGTAGGTTCGATCAGAGGGATGGCACCATCGGCATTGTAATTGAATTGCTCAACACTAACCGACCGTTTGAAACCTTCCCCTCCTGACAAATCCTGATCGTGATAAAAGAAGTAGGAGTTTCCTTTGTAATCAATGATCCCGGGATGATTGGTAAAAGCAAGGTGATCGGCCCTTTCCATAATAAAGCCCTGATAGGTCCAAGGACCTTCGGCTGACGGTGCTGTTGAATAAGCAATATATTCGGGAATTCCTGCGGCAGCGTACACCATGTAATAGAGCTTGTCGCGCTTGTAAATCCAGGGACCTTCGGTATATAAACTTCGCATTTTACCATCCCGTCCCTTCTGAGAACCAAATGCTTCGGGGTTCATCTCCGTGGCAACAATTCCATTTTTGCCGATGCTGCGGTCGTACGAGATCATGTCCTCGTTAAGTTTCACGTAATAAAGGGTAGGATTTCCCCAATACAGGTAAGCCTGTCCATCATCGTCAATCATAACCGTCGGGTCGATATCATGCCAAATATCTTCGCCATCGATTAAACGTTTCCCCAGGGGATCGGTGAAAGGACCTGTAGGTGAATCGGCCACCAAAACAGCGACCCCATCACCATGTATGGGGCAGTACAGGTAAAACTTCCCGTTTCTCTCAATGCATTGCGGAGCCCATGCCCCATTCGTTTTTCCTGACCATACAAAATCGTTGAGCGAAGCCACTGCGCCGTGGTCGGTCCAGTTGACCATGTCGGTTGTCGAATAGCACCGCCAGTCGTACATGGTGAAGAAGTTGTCAACCGTTTCATCTTCATCATGTGTTGTATAAAGATACACCGTGCCATTGTAAACCATTGGTGCCGGATCGGCCGTGAAATAGGTTTGTACAATGGGGTTTTGTGCTAAACCAAACATTGGTAAGAACAAACCAAGTACCAATATGGTAACCATTCTATTTTTCATGAAAATACTTTTTTTACTGATTTTATATTCGTTGTTCGTTCCTATAAATCTAGGGCAAATTTTTCTTATCCACTTTCCAAACGGTTGATTTCGAAAGCTGAGGCGGATTTCCTGTGAATAATTTTCCGGCGTCCTCATCCCCCTTTAATTGCCATTTGAACCAGGCAGTAGCCACTTTGGCAAACTCACCACCGTGAGGTTGACGATAAGTTCCACCGTGCCCAACGTCCATATTCGCAACAAAGACCGGAACATGGTTGATTCGCTTATAGTCGTCCATCCCGTTGTTGTAGGCGATATCCGATTCCCCTCCCAGCAAATAAAGTGTCGGGGTATGCAGTTTTTCCAGATGATCTTTAGTTAAACCGGGCATACCCGGCATGCCGCCTCCATTTCCTATGATGCCACTGTTGCAAACCACTGCGGTGGTTACACGTGGGTCAGGCGCGACTTCCAGGGTTTGCAAGCCACCACAAGACATACCGCTTACGGCAATTTTTGTAATATCAATTTTTTTATACAGCGTACTCGACTTATCGTTGTTTTGGGCTATTGCCCAGTCAATGGCATCTAACAGTTGAGATGAGCTTGATCTACCGCTGCCACGCTCCCCCTCCTGTGGCATAGGTCCTATAGCAATGGTCAGAAACCCATGCGAAGCCACTTCCGACAAAAAATTGACGTGTTCCCAGGGAGAATTGGCACAAGCCCCATTGCCCCAAGCTATAATTTGTAACTTCTTTTTCTTCCCAAAAACGCTCAGGTCTTCAGGTCGAAATATGGTATGAGTCGATAAAGAGCTATCGGTGTACATAATCGCTTTATAAACACCAGTCCCGCCATCTTCAACAACTCTTTGGGCTGATATCTTGGAAGAGTCGGGTTCCTGCGCGGATAAGGAATTTTGAATAATTATTCCGGCTAATGCCAGAACAACAGGGATAATAAAAATTCTCTTCATTGTGGTTTAGAATAAAAGTTGAGCAAACTGATGCAAACTGCGTCGCCAGGTATGAAACTCGTGGGCTGTACCTTCCGAGATGTATGATTTGGCATTCATTCCGGCATTCTGCAGTTCGGCCGCTGCATTCTTCACACCATCGGGACGTTCTTTACTTCCACAACTCAGGAAAACGAGCTTCAATTTGTTATGATCTTTGATCTCCTCCGACTTGTAAACGCCTCCGCTAAACAAGCCATAATATGAAAATACATCAGGCTTGTTCAGTGTGACCAGCCTTGTTTCAAATCCCCCCATCGAAAGACCGGCCATCGCTCGGTGTTCTTGATCGGCTAAGGTGCGGAAGTTGGCATCGATATAAGGTATCAATTCGTCAACCAGGACGGTTTGGAATGGGTTGATATCAAAATCGCGTAACCCTCCGAACCTGATTTCGTTGGTCATACCGTATGTCATAACAATAATGAACGGCCTGGCTTGTCCTTCTGCTATCAGGTTGTCCATGATTAGATTGGCACGCCCCTGATTGGGCCACGAAGTTTCATTCTCACAATAACCGTGTTGAAGGTACAATACAGGATAGCGTTCAGACAATTCTTTATCGTAACCAGGAGGTGTGTACACAAAGGCCCTTCGCGAAGAATTTGTACTCGTCGATGGGAAAAGGATCTCGTGAACATGACCATGCGGAACCTCTTTCAGTGCGAAAATATCCTGATCGTCGGAAGGTACCTCGACTCCGGCTCCATAACGACAAGCACCGAAAAAGAACATGCTACCCGGATCGGGTACCGAAGCACCGTCGATGTTCAGCTGGTAATAGTGAAACCCAACATCCTGCGGGGCCGATTCGCCACTCCATAGCCCGTCTTCGTCTTTCACCAAATCGTATTTCACCCCACCAATGTCGAGCTGGACATAGTTGGCATCGGGTGCCAAGATTTGCGTACGCACCCGGCCTTCAGAATTTACCTGGGGATACTCACTGCCTGGTTGGTTAACCGATGACGGTTTAAAATCCTCGATTACCTGTGCATGAGCATTTATCGAACAGATTACAATGGCATGCAACATTAAAACTAATGAGATTTGCTTTATCATTTTCATACGATACAATTGTTAGGTTATTATTTCTAAATTTATTTTGATTAATTATTAAAAACACACGATTGAATGTACCCTGTGATTGTTGGCATAACCATACCCAATAAAAAAAAAGCCGATGTCTTGTCAGGCAGAAAAAACTTGATCTCATAATTACACTGCGATTAGTCCAGCGGTTTTAAACTTATTATTTTGATCTTACAAGATTCTTTCCGAACAAACCTATTTTCCCGGTTTTGTCGCGAAAAGAAGGCACTCTAACCATTCTGAATCAAGCTTTCCAATCCTTGTTAAATTTGAAATTAGTTGAAAAACCAGCTATTTTATTAGGTCAATGATTGTAAAATTAAAGCATTATCGAAGTCAAAGATTCTAATTTTAGATATATGATTATAAACTTTAGATATTTGAGTGGGAAATACTGTTTCAGTTTTCCGCACCCATTTTGGCAATAAATCCATAAACATCAACTATTCAGCTATTTGTTGATTTTTTTCTTTTTCATGGGAGTCCCAGGGCTATTTTTGCTCTAGTATGGTAGAATAAAAGTGGGTTAATTAGGGTGCAGGTTATTGAAAAAAGTTCCGGCAACTATAAAGGATTAAGAACGATCGGAAGTTCAAAAGATCCTGATATTGTTGAAAATCTCTGTTACCTGGGAAAGGAGTTCATACAAACTCGTCAGGGACAGCAAACACTTAATCTTCCCGAACAAGATTTCAAAGAAGCAGTAAAAAGCAGCATTAAAGGTATTGATATAGAAGGAGTAAACTAAAAACCACTCAATATCTTAAACGTTATTTTTCAATAGCTACCAGTGAAGATAGAATCTACAGGTACCTCGATAAGCTCTACCATGAACAAAAAGGAATGATTCAGCAAATCAATTACCAGCACAACTTAAAAGTTCTTATTGGTATAATCAGTGTTGTTTTTTACCATGTCACCACCATTTATTTCCAGATAGATGATGAGAACGAAATAAGGACACGGGGTTTCTCAAAGGAAGGCAAACACCTGAACCCGAAAATTGTGCTGGGGCTGCTTGTTAGTGTTGATGGTTACCGTTTCGTCGATGAGCTACATGAAGGCACTAAATTTGAAGGACATACCATGCTGCCCACAATAGATGTATTTAAAATAAAATGTAAGCTGGTAATTAGTGCAGACTCGGGTTTGTTGTCAACCGCAAATATTAACGACCTACAGGAAAAAGGATGTAACTTTATTTTAGGGACAAGGATCAAAAATGAGAACAAGGCGGTGAAAGAAAAAATCCTGTCCCTTAAATTGACAAATGGCAAAGTGATGTTATCGAAAAAGAGGATGGCTTAAAATTAACCATTAGTTACTCGGATAAACGTGCAAAAAGGGAACGGCATAACAGGGAAAAGGGCCCGCAGAACCTGAAAATGCCTGTCGATACGTAGTTAATTTGGAAGAATAAAAAAGCCTTCCCTCAGCTAATGGGAAGACTTCTTGCAATGGCACTCACGAGAACGCACACATTAGCCATTACGCATCCGGTATTTCAGGCTCCACCAACCTCATCAGCTTGTCCAGTGACTCCTGCCAGCCCAGGTAACACATTTCCGCAGGTATGACAGCGGGAATTCCTTCCTGAGTGATTTTCAGATCTGTCCCTGTAGAGACCTCCTGCAGCCAAACCGTGGTTACCATTTCACCCGGCAGATTAGGGTCATCGAACTGATCGGTGTACTTCAAAAATTCATTGGGTTTGAGTTCAACATATTCTCCGCCAAATGAATGGCTCTTCCCGGTTGAGAAATTCTGAAATGACATGCGATAAGAACCGCCTACCTGTGCATTCATTTCATGTACCGTACATAAAAAGCCATACGGCGGCAACCAGGAGGCGATTGCCAATGCGTCGGTGAATGCGCGGTATACCTTTTCAGGTGATGCTTTAAGAACCCGGTGTAACGAAACATTGTTGTCGGTCATAACACTATTTTTTTGTATTCCTACTCGTTTGGCTTTTCGGTTCCACCCGTTTTTTTAAAGTGGTGACTGCTCCACTATCGTGCAGCCCGTTTTTGGCCGGCGTCGACCATACAAAGGTTATTAAATCATTTGATGTTGACGGGGTGGGCCTCCGTCAAAACAACAGGCCAAATACGACAACGCCCTGCTGATGAACTCAAATGTACGCATTTAACAGAACCAAGAAGGCCTGTCCGGCTCCCTTTTCACTTGAAGTTCTCCGAACATTTTAGAGAAACGCTGAAAATAAAACAGCAGCTTTGCAGGAGACAAGACGGAGTTTGCCAGATGCTTACAGATTCTCAATGTTCTTTTCGGAAATACGAAGTATATTCATTTTAATGAATTTAGACTATTGCTTGGTTTTTATGATTTTGGAGATCGTTTCACTACCCCCCTTTTCGATTACAGACACCAGGTATACACCAGCTGGAGAGCCTTCCATATCCACGACCGTTTCATTCTGATTGATTTCATTTATTGACTCTACCAGAGCTCCCGTAGAATGATATAACTTTACGCTCTCAATGTTGTTTCTCCCTTCGATATGTATCTTTGCTTGGGTTGGATTTGGAAAAATACGGATGGCGCTCCCTTCTGAAATATCACCCACCGCATCGGGAAAACCCTTAGAGAATTGAAGAATCACTGCATCGCGAGCTGGAATATCAATAGATATGGCGCTTCCGTAATAGTGTTTTTCTTCTCCGCTGAATAACTCTTTGACCCCATAATCTGTCCCTTCTACTCCCAATCGCTCAAAATTAAGATTGAAGGATTTAGCTTCTCCATAATTTACGACGATTACGTTGTAAATCCCTTCAGCTTCCTTCACAAAAATCTCGCTGGCCCCACTCTCCGAATGGGCATCAACCGGGCGAAAAGCAACTCCATCCTTTGCAACTTCCAGCACGTCTTCGTTCTGTAATAGGATTCTTGCTCTTTCAGACCACTGGCCGGTCACAGAAAAGTCGTCTCCGCTGAAAATTGTTCCGTTAATTATTCCAGAAGCCAACCGGGCACGATTCTCCCCCATGGAGCCATTACCAAACACCAAATGGTCACCATCTATAAAATCATACATTTGATCCTGCCACCACCCGTAAGTATTACTATTCAGGGTATATTCCGTGGCACCAATATCAGCATAAGCATCACAAGCAATTCGCCGCGAATGAACATAGCGGGCTGTTGCCAGATTTGGCGAAATGGCGGCATAGATGAGCATTTTATCTTCAAGCTGATCAACTAAATATTCCATGCCTTTGCGAAATGCCTGCATTCCTGTCGTCACTTCAGGATCATAATAATGATCAGCATCCACTGACGCATGGCCAATAAAATCAATCTTAATCATTTCGAACCCGCAAGCTATAAACTTGTCAATCAAAAGACTTATCCGATCCTGCGTTGCCGGATGAGTCGGATCCATGGCGCGTCCGCCATCTTCATCATGATACGCTCCATTCACTCTCGTCCAGGCTCCTGCGTAACTGTATACACTTCCTTCGACTTGCCGGTCGTACTTACCCCAATCCACAAAAGGGCCCCAATAAATCCCAGGCTTCAATCCCTTGCTTTTGCAATAATTCGCAAATGCCACCAGATTTGAAAAATCGCCTTCCAAGCCTCCACTCACCATATTGTCCCAGTATGAATCCAAATCGATATAAGCGGTTTCTCCATTTCTGAAATCAGGCAAACTTTCTACAAAGAAATCGACAACTGCTTTCGCCTTATCCAAACTCAGATCTGTTTGAATGGCGCCCCAACTGTTCCACCCAAATGGTGTTGGTTGATTCCACTCAAGAACATAGCGTGGCTCTGCCACAGCATTAGCCCTTCCATATTCCTCCATTCCAAGACGCCAATCGTCGAAATACCCAACAAACAATTTAGGGGATTTAATCTCTTCCCCGGAAATTGAGCCATGTGCCTTTGCGTCACGAGTCACATTTTCGTCGGTATAACCTCCCCAGGCTACAAGCGAAGATAATTCACTACCTTCTCCTGCTCCTTTAATTCCGGTTTTCCAGGTTGCATGTTCGACTGAACCAACCACCAGTCCTTTACGGCTGATATCATCATAAAAAGCAGTTACCTCCGAACTAGTTGCTGTCGTGTAATTTTTCAATGTGTGCGATCGATAGCGAATAAAACCATCGTTGTCGAACGGAACAAAAAGGAAACGATTATCACCGGCTTCTGCAATATCAACCTGACTGCTAACTAATGGTGCCATATAATTTGACACAACAGACTCGCCTCTCAAAAAAACTTCTGCAAGAAAATAATCGCTTCCATCGTAAGCGTAAAACACTTGTTGCATATCAGGAAGATCTTGGGCTGTTAACGTCACTATCATTTTCTGTCCATCCCCAAAATCATCAGAAATGTCTTCAATGGAAACCTGACGATCTTCGTAGTCCAGACTACTGATTGACACATCACTATTTTTCACCATGCTGTAGGCCGAGGAGATGACCTGATGATCTCCGAAGTACATCGAATAGGTTCCAGTTTGAGTACTGTATTTTAACTCCCCGCTCGCACCAAATTTAAATGATTCAACACACTCAACGCAAACGGGCACGACTTCAAAGTTTTGCAGACTCTCTTCTTCTAAGAGGGGATCAAATGATAGATACGGAGGATCAAACACGCTTCCCTCTTTTGTTGGGGTAATGGCGTAGCTTTTACCTCCCGTCAGACCAGTAAATGAATACGCTCCGTTTTCATCCGTTTCAATATTGCCGATTTTAGCACCGGAAAGAGATAAAGTAACTCCTACTACACCCGTTTCATCCTGTTTCACGCTGCCAGAGATATTAAACGTGGGGCTTGGAGTCAGCGAGAATTGATCAAGATTAGGAGCCCACCCGTTCCGATTATCGAAGACCAGCGTATTTTCACCTTCAATCAAAGCAATTTGAATTTGTGCCGTTGAAGGTGTCGACCAGCCACCGGAAGGTGAGCAAACAACCTCCACCCGCTTTCCATAGTTCACCCAAACAGAAAATGATCGTTGATCAGCCGTGCAGTAGCTTATTGAAAGGTCATAATCTCCTCCCGATAGAACTTGAAACACTTTCGTTACTGAACCGTTCTGTGTTCCACCCAAATTTCCAACCTGCTGACCTCCTGAACATTCGCTGGCATTTTGCACAGCGGAGCCATTCGACAAAATTGAAGTCTCAGCTTCAAATTCAAACTTCTGGGCAAAGAGATTAGCGGGGAAGACCAATGCCACAAAAAGAAGGACTGCAGCCCAATTTCCATTAAACTGCAGTTTCATTTCCATTCCTCTAAAAATCAATTTTTTTAGTAACGTTATCTTATTTCTGATCCAACCAACGAATTTCATGACTTCCTATTTGATTTTCTTCAATTGAATCACAAAACCACCAACTGGCAAAACTTCCAGATGCTCTGTTGATTGGTTTGAAATGCTTTTAGACGCTGTATAAAAAGATTGATTATCTTCCCCATCAGTAATGAAAGTAGCTTGGTAGGTCTCTCCGGATTCCAAAAAGCTGAAATCAAGTTCAATAACCTTACCGACATCTTCTCCATTAATCCCTCCGACAAACCAATCTTCACCTCTTTGTCTTCCAATCACAACATCATCTCCCGGATAACCTGAGAGAAATTTAGTGTCATCCCATGCCGCGGGGACAGACTTCAAAAATTCAATGACCTCCTTTGGCTGAGCTTGATACATTTCAACCTTGTCAGCAAAATGCTGAATTCCTGATTCAAAGACAACGGCAAGAGCCAGCTCAAAACCATAAGAAGTGCGGTGTGGAACCTGCTGAACCGAAAATGCAACCGGTGTATAATCCATCGGCCCCACCACATTTCGGGTGAAGGGCAAAATTGTACAATGCAGCGGTGCGCCTTGTTCATAGTGGGAATGATAAATGTATCCCTCTTCGCCGATGACACTTTCCATTGAAATCATATTGGGATAAGTACGCGACCATCCCCGGGGAACCGTACACCCATGAAAATTCACCAGTAGCTTATTGGCTGCTGCATCTTCCATTATCCCGTGATACAGCTTCATAAAGTCCTGTTTATCACTTGAGAAAAAATCGACCTTGATTCCCTTGATTCCAAGTTTCGAAATCCGCTTCATTTCCTTTTTACGGATGTCTGGATCAAACATTTTGTCTCTTGGCCCTGCGTTAACCCGATTAATTGGCCCTCCGGAGTTGTACCAAAGCAACAAGTCTACTCCCTTCGTTTTCGCATAGTCAGCCATTTCGGCAAGATTAAATCCTTTTCGGGTGTCCCAACCTGCATCTATAAGCGAGTACTCCCATTCCATCTCCTTTGCAAAGTCTATATACTTCTTCAGTTTCTCTGGTGTATCATTTGATCCATCCAGATACCCGGACCACCAAGCCCACGAGGCCCGACCAGATCGAATCCAGGAAGGATCCTCTATTCTCGACGCATCACTCAAGTGGGTTACCAGGTTCGACTCCAGGATATCACCCAACTCCGATCCGATCAGAATCATTCGCCAGGGCATATCCCACGGTAAAGTTGATTCCGCATAAGTATTACCATAACCAAAAGCTTCCTCTTCCAACGGTGGCACAACACGATACAACCCATTGTCTGCTACTGAATCCAAATGAGATCCATAGAAATTAGCTTTCAGATTGGCCTCAGAGATCAACACCCAATGCTCGTTGACTTCGAACAATGCGGGGAAGCACCAGCCTTCTCTGCCGGGAGATGGAGTCCCGACGGGCATTTCACCTTCATAATTGCGCTCGTATGCCGGAGCATATGCTGTCGGTTTGTCGTAAGGTTGCATCCATGCATTTCCCTCCGGAAGGTTGAAGCCAGTTAGCTCATGCTCTACAATATAAGTTTGCTCGTCCTTCTCTGGGAAAACGTATTTGAAAGCAAACCCTTCCTCATAAACTCGACATACCAAGTCTAAAAGCCCACCGTCCAAATTGGCAAATTTGAATGCATATTCGTTGTAATGATTCCGGTTCACCAGTCTTTTTCCTGTAGAAAGCGTATAGGATTCCCCAACTGTTTTCTCCTTCTCTTTTCCTACAAAATTTAGTGTATCAAATTGCTGATCTTTGCGAATAATTCCCAACGGCGAGTTCTCAATCACAGCAGTTCTGTTTGAGCCATTTGCAGCCCACACCTGGTAACTCAACCGTCCGTCGTCCTGTATCTGTAGCTGGGCAACAATTCCTCCCTCGGGAGACACCATCTGCCATTCAGTTTCCACCTTCTTTCCACACGAGACAATCGCAAATAGGATCAGGGTGACTGCTAACAGTTTTATTCGACTCATTTTTATCTCCATTTTATTTTACTTCGCGAATGATTAGGACAACACTTTTCCGACCAGCATGAACTTGTGGATTATAGCCGATTTTCATCAAAAAATCTCCACTGAGGACCTGATCTGAATTTAAAGGCGATGAGGTTTCTGGATAAAGATTAACTTCTTGAATTTGGTAGTTCTTCGCAGCATCAAGTCCCTTAAACTTAACCGGAGCCTCACTTTTTTTGTCATATCTGTTGTTGACCAGGTAATTAAAAACGACACCCTCGTTCTTTTCCGAATTCACAAACATCAATGAAGCAAAATCATTCTTTTTGGGGTCTGCTAAGCGATATAAATCTCCATGCCAAACCGTTTCTTTCAACACATCATAAGTATCTACTGCTTGCTGGCAAAAGCGCAATTCTTCATCGGGCAGCTCACCAATAACGATGTCAAAACCAAGTTTCCCCATCATGGCTACATCAATTTTATATTTCAAGGATTGCTTGCCCCAGTCTGTGACGTGATTTGAAGTACTGATTGCCGGATAGAAATAGGAATACTCCCATTGCATAAAGACACGCTCCAATGGATCGGTATTATCGCTCGGCCAAAATTCTGTGAAGTACTGCAAAGCAGCATAATCCACGCGGCCGCCCCCGCCGGAGCAAAGCATCATTGGCACGGTTGGGTATTTGTCACGGAGTCGCTCCAATACATTATAGAGCCCTCTTACATAATCAATGTATAAGTGCGTTTGTTCCTTCAGGTGACTTGAATAAGCATTATAAATTACAGCGTTACAATCCCACTTAATGTAGGCTAAATCAGGATTCTCGACAAAAAGATCATCCACCACTTTAAAAACAAAATCTTGTACTTCGGGATTGCTCAAGTCCAATACCAATTGATTGCGAAAATAGTGTTCATCACGCTTTGGCTGCTTAATGACCCAATCAGGATGTTTATGATACAAACTGCTTTCCGGGTTCACCATCTCGGGCTCGACCCAAATCCCAAATTTCACGCCATTTTTTGTCGCCTCTTCAACTAAAGATGAAACCCCATTAGGTAACTTTTTACGATTCGCTTGCCAATCGCCTAGTCCTGCATCATCATTGTTTCGCGGATATTCATTTCCAAACCAGCCGTCATCCAGTAGGAACAAGTCAACTCCCAGCTTCTTTGTATCTTTTAACAACGAAAACAGCTTCTGCTCATTAAAGTCAAAATAAGTTGCTTCCCAATTATTAAGCAAGGTTAAACGATCACCTTTGCCATCCAACAGTTTATGATTACGTGCCCAAGAGTGTAATTTACGACTCGCTTCACCTTTACCATTGTGGGAAAGAACATGTAAAAACGCTGGAGTTTTAAACTCCTGTTTTGCGGGAAGTTTGTATTCCGAAGCATAATCGTTCATCCCTGCAATGATCCTTAGGTTGTCCTGTGGATCCAACTCCATTTCAATCTTGAAATTTCCGCTCCATTCCATGGCTCCATACAAAACTGTTCCTTCGTCCTCATTCGACGGTTGATCAAATGATACCATAAACACCGAAGGCTGAAACAAATTAGCCCGTGTCCCCAGTTTTGAATCAATTGTTTTTATTCCATGGGTTAACTTTGATTCTTCCGGCTGCATTTCCTTGGCCCAATCCCCATAATACTGGGTCAGATAAAAGTCTTTGCCTTTGAGGCTCAAATTGGCTGATGCAAACTTATGCAGTACAACCGGCTTCTTTTCCTGATGGCTGATCACAGCCCATTGTTCAATCACATCCTCATTGAAATAGGATTGATAATATAACTCGACCTGAACCGGATAAACCCGGTCCTTCATGGTGACTTTCAATAGAGAAACATTGGCATCAATCGTTTCGGTTTGATGATTGACGTATTCCAAGTCAAGCGATTGATTTCCATCTGAATGAGTCACCCGAATGGCTGGCTCAAGCAAATTTCGGCTTCCGGCTGAGGTATATGCAGAATTATAAACATCGGTATAGTCCGTTGCTTGTTTATACTGTTCTGAAATGCGTCTGTATTCCGAATCTCTTGAAAGCTTTTCTCCGAAATAAATCATCTTCAGATCGTTGCTTTTGTCAACCTGAAAAACCATTGCATTCTGGCTTGTCTCAACAGGAATGATCTGGGCCTGAATACCAGAAGCCATAAAAAGAACGAAAATGAAAACTGCCAGGCTTCTATAAAGCCATGGAATAAAACGATTAATGCTGTACATGAAGTTTATTTTTATGTGATGTAATACCTTTCCAAATCATCCACCATGGAATAACTTGTTTGCTGTTACTGTAGCGGTATGATATAGCTATCAAGATAGTCTCTCTTATAATAATCTACCACTATAAGCCGGCAGTAGTTTAAAAAAGATAAGGGTGCCCTGGTTTGACCAAGACACCCTTCAAGATAATTAATACCCAGGATTCTGGTCTTCCTCGTTTATCAATTCGTTCTGTTTAATTTCCGATTCCGGGATTGGATAAAGGTTGTGGAACTCCGAAATCATGCCTTCTTCTTTCGCCCATGGATTACGTTCTTTCACCAACGAAACCAATTTTCCAGTACGAATCAAGTCAATGCGTCTCCATCCTTCGAATCCAAGCTCCCGCATCCTCTCGTCCATAATTTGAGTTCGGAACTGGTCTTGAGACATCCCCGTTGACCAAGCATGTTCTGGTGGCAAGGTTCCACCAAAAGCTCTGGTTCGGACGGTTGTGTTAACCAGCTCAACTGCGGCTGATGTTTGTCCCAGTTCATTTAAACACTCTGCCTTAGAGAGTAGAATATCCGAAAGGCGAAGAAAATAAATCAAACCACCTGAATACCAGAAGTTTTGTACTCCTTGGGTACGAATGTCTTCAAACTTCTTGGTGTGAGGACCCAACTCGTCAGCTTGTCCAGTCCAGGTAATTTGCGGTTCCCTCCCATCAGGCAAGGTAAAATCATAACGGATTGAGGCATTCTTCCGAGTATCACCTGACTCCCAGATACCACCATCAGATACATTTTCCGCATAATAGTCAGTCGGCATACAAAGATCATAACCGCCGAAATAGGTGTTAGCATCAAGGTCTGCTACGGCTCTCGATCCGGCATGATGTTGAACCATGTTGTTATCAGGCCACACGTTTGTGAACTGGAAAGCGTAAATAATTTCAGAGCTATTTTGGTTTGTTGTGGTGTTAAATAACTCCCCATAATTACTCAACAGCGAATAATTTGGAATTACCATGTCAAAATAATCTTTTGCCTTTTCGAAATCACGTAGCCCTGTACTTTCGGGAGCACTCATGTAAATCTTACCAAGCAGCGCTTGTGCCGCAGCTTTTGTGGGAAGCTTCTTATCCTCCTGTGTAGTTGGCAAATTAGTGGCTGCGTATTCAATATCCTTGATTATGAACTCGAAGACATCTGTCAGGGGCTGTCTGGATTCTCTCATGTCATCCAAATCAATAATTGGAATCGGTCCCCAATACATCGCCAATTCATAGTTAACCACTCCACGAATAAATGACGCTTCAGCTTTCAAGGTCTCAGATGTAGCATACTTGGCTGCTTTAGCTGCCGCACTCACTATTGGCCATCTCCGATTCCACTGTTCGGCTAAAACAGAATTTGAAGCATTGAGGGCCCCGTTATACTTGTCCAAGGCTGCCTGCGTGTTATTCTCTCGAATCTGCTGCCCACCTTGCTTGCCCTCGTCTGTACCCATGGTGTACATATATAGTGCCCGCCGGTCACTTCTCGTCGCCCGCCATTGCGTGTACAAGCCTGAAATTAAGAGCTCAATATTCTCCTCGTCGCCATACACCTCTTCCTCGGTTAATTGTGTCTTTGGCTCCTCTGTTAGAAAGTCTTCGCAAGAGCTAAACATTAAAGCCCCTAATAAAATGCTTAGGTAATATATTTTTTTCATTTTGTCGTATTTAATTGTTACTAATCAGAACTAGCCTAGAAACTAAAATTCAACCCTAAAACAAACATTCTTGCGGTTGGATACCAATCTCCATTTTCTGGGTCATATCCTTTATATTTTGTTAGGCAAAATAAATTACTTCCGGTCGTATATACTCTGAAATCTTTCATTCCGACCTTTTGAGCAACACTTCCTGGCAGGTCATAAGCCAAGGTCAATGTTGATAGTCTTAGGAAAGAGGCGTCTTGTAATGCCCATGAGGTTTCTCCAGTAGAAAAGCGAATCGAATTGTCGTAGGTTGCTCTTGGAATATTTGTATTTGGATTCTCTGGCGTCCAACGATCCAACATGTCTTTATGCGCCGAACTGTAACCCGTTCCATTCATCAATCCCTCATACAAGCTACCAATCGCTTTAGCACCCGAAGAGTAATTAAACACAGCATTAAGTGACAAGCTTTTATAAGCTAATCGAGTTGAAAAACCTCCATAAAACTTTGGATCACTCTTTCCAACGATCACACGGTCATCCTCGTCAATCACTCCGTGCCCCTCTTCTCCTTCTTGTTGTTGATCTTTAGGTAGGATGTCACCAGGTTCCAATGTTTTCCCAGGCAGGGTTAGAGAATTAACGTAATCCATATCTTCTTCCTGAATAATCCTGTCAAACTCCCACATGTAAATCGTATTCAAAGACTCGCCCAGAAAGAAATTCCCTGTTCGTTGTATTTCAGTTCCGGTAAAGCCTCCGAAATTATAAATGGCATCAATATCTCCATACAACTGGGTCACCTCATTTTTGTCAAACGAAATATTAGCGGCAACATCCCATTTAAAGTCTTCTTGATCGATTATGGCTGCATTTACAGAGAACTCAAAGCCTTTGTTGGTCATTTCACCAATATTCTCAATCGCCGAACCATAACCTGTCAAGGTTGAAAGCGTACGACGCATTAGCAGGTTCGAGTTAACAATATTGAAATACTCTGCCGTCATTTGTATCCGGTTGTCAAGAACACCTAGATCCAACCCTATATTCATTTGAGATTGCTTTTCCCAGGTCAGTGCAGAAGTTCCGCGCAATCCTGTTGAATTGAAAGATACTTTACCGTCTGAGTAGGATGGATTATAAAGGCTAAAAAAAGCGTAGTCCGGAATATTTTGATTACCCACAGAACCATAGCCAAAGCGTAGCTTTGCCAAGTCAAAAAGACTTTGTCCACGCATGAAATTTTCATTGGCCATATTCCAGGCTAGTGCGACTGATGGAAACAGTCCCCATTTGTGACCTTCGTTGAACTTGGATGAACCGTCATACCGTGCTGTTACAGTCGCATAATATCTTCCGTCGTAGCTATAGTTTAAGCGCCCCAAGTATGACATCAAAGTTGACGTAACTTGATTGGAACCTAAGTTGAAGTTTTCTTTGCCAAAAGCGGCTCCCAGGTTAAAATAACCAAAGTCGTCAACCGGGTAATCTTGTGCTGTAACGTTGGTATATTTAAACATATTCTTACTAAGACTGGTACTGACCAATGCAGTCAAGAAATGCTTATCAAACTTCATGTCGTACGTTGCCGAATTATCCCATTGGTAGTTAAACGCATGATCCAGGTTATGAATGGCAATTCCGCGATAGGAATTTCTTAATGCCTGCTGGATGTCACTCGGAGTATATTCATAGTATTCCTGATCGATCAGGTCAACTGAAAAAGATGTCCGAACATTTAATCCTTCGATTGGATTAATATTCAAGTAATTTGATGAAAATATCCGACTCTTATAAGTATCCTTGTCCAGGGTTAATGTTTTAATGGGATTCTCGCTATTGATATCCCAGTTATTACCCCATGCCAAATACAAGTGCTCATCACTAATGGGCAACAGCGGGTTAGCCCCTCTCGCTACGCCAAAGACCTTTCCATCAACCAGGTCATTTACTGATCTTGTGTAGGAAGTATTTGTCCCTACTTTCAACCAGTTTTTTACATTTTGCTCGAGGTTTACCCGGCCAGAATATTTCTTATAGTTCGAACTTTTAACAATTCCTTCCTGGTCGGTATATCCAAAACTCAGATAGTAATTTCCCTTATCTGATCCGCCCGACATACTGAGGTTATGATTTTGCTGAAATGCAGCCCTTGTGACTTCATCAAGCCAGTTGTAACTTTCTCCATTATTATAGCTTTCAATCTCATAATCAGCAAACCACAATTTTCCATCAGCCAACAATTCCTCATCGATGAAATCTTGTCTCGTCGCATTGGGATTTAACGTATAGTAAGCGCCACCAACTGACCCTGCATTTTCAAGGGCATCAATTCTCAATTCAAACATGTCTTTGGCCCCCAGGGTGAGCGATTCGTTGGTGAACTCCTGCACGCCGAACCAGCCATCGTAAGTTACTTTTCCTTCTCCACTTTTTCCTTTTTTCGTTGTAATGATTACAACGCCATTGGCTCCCCTTGATCCATAAAGTGCCGTTGATGATGCATCTTTCAATACATTAATTGAAGCAACATCACTCAAGTTAATCATATTAAAGTCACGATCCATAACAATACCGTCCACCACATAAATTGGACTTGCACCGAAGTTCATGGAATTGTTTCCCCTGATTTTAATTGAAGCATCACTTCCCGGCTGTGGGTTTGACCTGATATACACACCGGCAGCCCGTCCTTGCAGGGCTTCGTTTACACTGGTAACCGGACGCTCCTTTAGCGTTTCTTCATTTACATTGACTATTGCACCTGTTAAATCACGTTCCTTAATAGCTGCGCCAACCACGATGACTTCGTTGATCGAAGTTATATCGGACAACAACACCACGTCAATATTTTGGCGATTAGAAACAGAAACTTCCTGTCTTTCAAATCCAATGAAACTAAAAATCAAGACCGCATCCCTGGGAACTTCCAAAGAATAATCTCCTTGAATATCAGTTATTGTTCCAATGGTTGTTCCTTTGATAACGACATTTACGCCAGGAATAGGCTGATTATCATCACTTGAGGTAACCTTACCGGTCACAGCAATCTGGTTATTTTGCTCTCCCTTTATTTCAACCTTCGACTTTTCATGCCAGCTTTTCTTAGCCACATTAATAATCTCATTCATCTGCATAAATTTCAGATCGGTTTCTGATGAAATATCAGAAAGGATGTCGTAAATACTGGCATTATTCTTATCAATGGTGATTCGCTGATTTCTATTTATCGCACGATCATCATAAACAAAGGTGTAATCCGTTTGTGATTCAATCAAATTGAAAATTTCAACGATCTTTGCTGCTTTGATATTCAGATTTATTCTGACTTCGTTGATTGTATCCACCTTTTTCGAGGACTCCGCCTGTGCATACAAAGCAGAAAATGAGAATACTTGCAGCAATAGAATCGCTAAGACATAGCGAGGTCTATTTACCAATTGTCTTAATAAATAATTTTTCATAAGTTTGGAATAATTAATTGGTTCTTAATCTGATTAATAAACTAAGGCATGATGCTTTCACCTATTCATGCTTTTTTTTTAAGCCGGAGCTCCTAAACTCCGGTTTTTTGTTAGGATGTATTCATATCAGTTTTTGTGATTAACGTTCCTTAAAGCGTAACATAACCTGGTTTCCCTGGAGGGTGTAATCAATGTTCTCAGCAAAACTGATACTTTCCAACACCACGGCCAGAGACTTATTTTTAAATTTTCCGTTTACTCTCCATTCATCACCCGGTTCTCCTTCAACTTTAATTTCGACTCCGTACCAGCGCTTGATTTTTTTTACAAAATCATCGAAATCACTACCATCAAAGGTTAGCTCACCATCCTGCCAGGAAAGATCGCTGTCACTAACTTTCATTTTGATCGCATTGCCGTTTTTGGTCAGCAATTTTTCACCGGGAATCAAAGTCACATCGGACCATGCTCCCGAGGCTTCATTTTTAATTAAAACTTTTCCTGATTTTAATGCCACAGCCACAACATCCTCATCCTCATAAGCCTTCACGTTAAAAGAAGTTCCCAACACTCTGGTTGCAATTTCTCCACTTCTAACAACAAAAGGCTTTTCAGGATTTTTCGTTACCTTAAAGAAAGCCTCGCCACTAAGTGCAACTGATCGCTCAGCATGGAAGGACGAGGGATAAGACAGCGTACTGCCCGAATTCATGATCACCTGGCTACCATCGGGCAAAGTAATTGTCTGTTTTTCGCCAAATTTTGTAGAAACAACGAGCATTTCCGCTTGCTGCTGAATGAATGAATCATCCACCTTGGAACTAAAGTACCATACCAAACTGCCCACCGTGAAGAATAGTAAAAGAACGGCAGCAATCCTGGACCAATACCGGAAGAAAGGTATCGTTCTGGATTCTGGTTGCTTGTACAGTGAAGAATAGGCTCCTTTTTCAATTTTATCAAAAACACGAGTAAGTTGCTCTGCTGAAGGCGGAACGGAATGAAATTGAATGGAATCTGCTAATAAACAAGCTTGTTCAAACAATTTTCTTTTCTCAGGAAACTGGTCACCCCATGTGCTCCAAAATTGATCTAATTCAGGTGTAGGATTCTTAACCCAGCTTATAAATCGATCGTCTTCAAAAAAATCTTCAACCTGTTCAAAACTATAATCTCGTTTCTTCATACTTTTCTTGACTGCTTTTATTCTATAAGGAGCAAACCCCTGAAATGACATCAGAAAAAAGTAAGATTTTTAATGAGAAGTGATCACACGACTGATTTTGAAGGACAAACAGCAGTAATATAAGATCTTAGGCGAACACGTTGAAGCAAACGACGACCCTAAAGTTTGTTTTCAATCGATCCAGTGCCTTGTAAAAAATATTGCGAACAGAACGAACATGATCAAACCCCATGATTTCCCTTATTTCTTCATAAGAGAGTTCTGCATAAAAAAGATAGTATAAGACTTCTCGCTGCCGACTGGTAAGTTGTTGAACGGCTTCCGATAGCTTTAATAGTTGTTCTTCTTTGATTTGCTTTTCAACCAACAATGCTTCAATTGGCAACACAATCTCAAATTCTCTCTGTCCTTCAGTTGGTTCCAGAGAAACTTTCTCTATTTTTTTTCGGTATTCGATAACCCTCCTCTTAAGCGATTTAAAGAGGTAGAATTTTATGGAAGTATTTTTATCGGTGAGATTTTTTCTATTTTTTTTCAGATCAATAAAAAGATCTTGCACACAGTCTTCAACCAACTGTCCATTTCTTGTGAACTGGCTCCCATAATTAATTAAGTCGGCAAAATATTTCTGGTACATGAAAACATAAGCCGATTCGTCACCTTCTTTAAAGGCCAACCAAATCACTTGGTCAGATTGATCCTTAAATTCGTCGAAGTTATCATTCACTACTTCTGATTCAGAATTCCCAAACCTCTTCAACTTGCTTAGAGAGTTCAAACTATGGTTGCCTCCAGATCCGGACATATCGGTTGGTTAAGTTCCCGAATATAGATAAATCTTGATCCTTTCCAAAATCGTCCATAACTCTTCATTTTAGAACAACTATCGAATTATATTTATCTAGCTATGACGGCCGATACAGAATGGATTAAATACACCTATCCAGAAATCGTAGCGATTAAAAGAGTAGCTACTTCACAAACTTCTGCCTCATTCTAGCATCTGTGATTTCCACATCAGCAACATAAGTTCCGGGGTACAAATGGCCCACATTCACCTGCAACGACTTTTGATATGCGGGTATTTCTCTGGAGAAATGAAGTCGCCCCAAGAGATCAAAGATCTTAATCTTACTGATATATTCCTGCGATTCAACATTCAAAACCTCTCTGTCGGAATTGAGAAATAAATGGAGTTCACTCTTTTGTTCCAAGTCACTGGCAGATGTAGGTACAGACTTCTTTAAATACATCGCAAGCCCTCCTCCGGGGGCTAAGTTAAAATCCAAAACCGTTTGATTGGTAACCTCGATCGTTTCATAACCAATGGCCTTTGCGTCCTGTGTTGTATGCTCATTATCCCGGTAAACCTCTACTTCAAAGGTTTCATTGTTCGCCAAAAATGAAAAATCTATGGTAATGCTTCGCGACTCATTGTTTGTCATGGCACCGACATACCAATCGTCGTCCTTCTTGCGGGCTACGATCGCAAACTCACCAATCTTCCCATCTAGCGGCACTGTTTGATCCCATGTCGTTGGTACCTTCTTGAGAAAGTTCATGGCAATCATGTTTTTTCGGTATTCAACCGGGGAATCACATAAGTACCCCAGGGGTTGATCAAATAAGACGTACATCGCTAACTCGTGAGCCTTTGTCCCCATCGTCATCGGAATGCCGTGTGGGATTGGCTCAAACTCATCAACATGTACATTTCGCATTGAACCAGGCGTATAATCCAGTGGACCTGCCAGCATCCGAATGAAAGGGAATTCAGTATGATAAGTCGGATTCGGAGTCCTGTCCCATTTGGCACATTCGGCTCCCCTCACCGCTTCAAAGTTGACGATATTTGGATATGTCCGATGTAAGCCTGTCGGTTTTGGACACCCATGCAGAATGATTAACAATTCGCGTTTTGCACATTCATCAGCGAGTTGCTCCAGCCAATCAATCGCTTCCTGATCGTCCCGTTCAATCAAATCAATTTTCACTCCCGCTGCTCCAAAATTTTTAATTTGTGTCAATCGATCCGGGTTTTCGATCGGCAGATTGATAAAATCCCAAACAATTACTCCAACATCCTTTGAAGCTGCATAGCTGCAAACCTGGGCAGCATAATCCGTACTCCAACCTGCATCCATTGTAATGTACTCCATCTCAAATTCTGCAGCAAAGTCAATATAGTACTTATACAAGTCAAAACTCAAATTATTAAGACCTGATTCGATTTGATCAGTTTCCAAAATGGCGTCATGCCACCATTCCCAAACTGACTTACCCGGTCTTATCCAGGAAGTGTCCTCCAGTTTCGAAGCAGTCGCCAGCTTATAAATCAGTTCATTATTCAACAAATCCTTATCATCTTCATTGACAATGATCACTCGCCAGGGGAAAGTACGCGTTCCCTCAGTCTTTGCGAGATAATTTTCGCGCTCCAGAACCCGGTGATATGCGTAAACGTCATCGGGATCGGATACCGTTTTGGGGTAATACGCCCATTTTCCCTGCACTGTATTCTCCCCCGCTGGTTGCAAATACAATCCGGGATAGCTGAACAAATCAGACTCCGCGATGACGATATTCACTTGTTCATTCCGAAACAAAGCTGGCGTAATACAAAACTGATCCTGATTTATCTGATCCAGTGAACTGTAAGTATCATACGCTCTTTCCCAAGAGCGCATCGTTGGGTCTGCAGTTGGGAAAACACTACCTACCGGCTCCCCAAACACAAAATTCGCCTCTTCTAATTCGATAAAGATTTCATGGTCAAAAGAGGTCTTAAACCGGTAGGCTACCCCCTCATCGTATGCCCGCAGGATCAAAGCATAATTGCCTTCAAAAACAATGGTTAGTTCTTGATAAGAAGCAGCCAACTCATTGTTTTTTCCCAAAACAGGATAAAGTGTCTCGTCTAAATTCACAACGTCTGTCGTCTGCACAACAGGCTCATCCCCTAGAATGGTTCCACTGGCAAGATGCAATGCGATGGATGAGGATTTGATAATCTCCTCCCCATTATACGATACGCTATAGGTCAAATTCTCTCCAACCTCCAAACTCATGGTTAGCAACTGGTTTGGAGACTTCACGGAAAATTGTTCTGCCCTACTTATTGCAAAAGTACAAAGCAAAAGTATGGCAATGCTAAAGCTACCTAATTTCATTTCGAATCTATTCATGATTGGATTTTAATTCAAAGTGGTAACGGATTTCTTCATTGTACTCTGATCCTACCTTCAATAGCGTACTTGGAAAGTTCGGATGGTTCGGGCTATCGGGATAATGCAGGCACTCGATGCAAACTCCATCATAAGGCTGGTATTCAACCCCATGGCTACCCGGAACACGACTTTCAAGAAAATCGCCGGTATAAAATTGGACTCCGGGATAACTTGTGTAAACCTTCATCTGGCGTCCCGACTCAACATCCTCCAATAAACATGCAGGCTGACCAGCCCTTTTTTCTTCGAGCACATAGTAGCTATTTATGCCTTTAAAGCCAGGAGAATCCAAATTCATTTTCTCTACGATTCGTTGACCGCTGAAAGCCAACTCACCAGCAGGAACGATTCTTCCCGTAGGGATAAATTCATTCGTACACTGGACGATCCGGGAAGCTTCCAGTGTTAATCTTTGCTGAAGTCCGCTTTTCGACATTGCAGACAAATTAAAGTAGGCATGGTTGGTTAAGTTTAAAATGGTTTCCCTTGATGACACCGCATAAAATCGGATAATTAACTCCTGGCGATTATTCCACCGATAACAAACAGATATACTCAATGCGCCGGGAAATCCGCCTTGACCATCTGGACTATTCAGGTTAAAACGGATTTCATCAGCCAATATTTCTACCTCAAAAACCTGGATATTAAACCCTGAAAAACCGCCGTGATTAGAATGAACCCCGTCATTTTCATCAAGACAGAACTGCTCATTTCCAATATTAAAACGAGCATTTCTAATTCTGTTTGCAAAACGACCGATGGTTGATCCCACATAACAATCGTCCTTCAAATACCCATCAAGGCCAGGAAATCCAAGAACAACATTTCCCAGCTGTCCCTTGACATCAGGCACCACCACAGAAACCAAGGTTGCCCCATAATTCGTCAACTCAACGTAACTCCCTGTATCGTTCGTCATCCGATACAGCAACACCTCCTGACGCTTTAGTTCTCCTATTTTTATTTTTTCTATTCTCACACCACGTTTTTTCCTAAAGTCAATGCTTTAGGCAGCTTGCCAAAATACGCATCATTAGAATTTCGCTCCTTGAATTTCTCTTAGCACTCTCATTTTTAGATAAGGGTGAAAAACTAAAAATGACATCACTTTTTAATAGCTTTTTTGCAGAAACCGGAATGTTCAACAATAATCCAAGCGCCGCGAAAGGCTTGTTGCTCACCGAAACCTCCCACTACAGTTCACGTTTAGTGACAATCAGTCCTTTGCCGTCCCATCAATTCGGCAGGTGAATAGCCAAACTGCTTTTAAAAGGCGTATGAAAAATGTAAGAAGTTTTCAAATCCTACTTCATAGTAAACGTCGATGGGCTTCTTGTTCTTTTCGACAAACTGGTATTGGGCCAACTCCAGCCGTTTTCGGGTAAGCCATTTTTGCGGCGTTGTGTTGAACGCTTTGCCGAAGTCCTGTTTAAAGGTTGTCAGGCTGCGCCCGGTCAGAAAGCTGCGCTTTTTCAAAGGCAGATTAAACCTAAAGTTCCTTTCCATATAGTTGACCATGTCTATTTTCCCGGGTTCTTCAACGTTTGCCAACACGCTGTCAATTCCCCCGTCAATGGCCCTGAGAATACTGATCGCTTCGGTAATCTTCAGCGATGCAATAGCCTCAGGAAGGTCCTCCATTTCGAAATAAGGAATCAGCGAAGAAAGACAACTTACCAACAAGGGGTGATTGTTGTGCCAAAGAATTTTCGGCGATACCAAAGCTCTTTGCCTTTACATCCAGCCTTGAATAATAATCAATCATTCCCTCTTTTGAAAGGTGCATGACAACTGTTTTATTCGGTTGCACGTCTTTTGGATAATTAATGATGGTCGCCAACTGGTTTTTTGGGATTAGAAAAATATCGCTTTTTTTAAAGAAGTGGGTGGCATCAACCTGCACGATCTTTGTTTCACCGCAGTCGAATAGGAAGTCCGACTTAAACAAATTGTCCTCATAAAAAGAATGCTTAATTTCACTTGTTATATATTTTGCTTTATATTTGACCATCTCCCATTTTTAGTTTTCAAAATTCAGTAAGAAGCTTAACTGTCCGTCATTAATTAGGGGATGGATCTGATTGAGGAAGGAAAGCCCTTGGTGTCATATTGGGCAGCAATACTTTTATTATCATGCTGATTTTGTAATGGACAAAATTGAATAGTTCGTACATACGTCCTTTGTTTAGTGTTTTTACCCCACTTTCAAGCAACAGCTTTATGTGCAAAGATGAAAGTGATGAGTATATGATGCTCATGGCTATTGTCTGTATTGCCAGCATGCTTTGTAAGCACTCAAATGTTTTGATTTGTTTGTCTTACAGGTTGTAGCATTCCTTGTCTGATACGTCGGTGGTACTTGTGGAGAGCTCTCGATAAGGTATTCCGCGAGGCAAAGCAATTTGCGGGGCTCGAAAACTCGCAGGCACGAAGTGGAAATAAGCTTTACTTTCATTTCAATACCGCCTTGACCAAGGTGAATATTGCCAAGGTTATGCAATTGAGCAATTCCGACACCAGAGAAAACTCATTTTCAATGGTAACATATAAAGTGTCATTCCACAACAGATTAATGTTGTCCCGATTTCTTAGGCTGTTCGCCATTAACCTTTAAGCGGAACTCAATCAAAAATCATCAGCACGTCAAAGAACTATTGCTACAAGCAAACAGTTTAAAATAATGTAAGAGAGAATACGCAATCATTTCAAACCGCTTACCAACCGCCAAATAAAGTCAGGATTTGTTGTTCCCGTACAGAAAAAGAAGGAACTAGACATTGGCCTAACTCATTGTTTTTTTTATCTTTAGGGATACCAGGATTCGTCTTGTATCCTGCAAGTGTCTTATTATCAGAACAATACCGAAATATTTCCAGAAAGAACTCACCGTTTAACTCACCTGAAATTTGACCGGTTTTCAATCAATTTGAAATGAGTTGGTTACATACTAATATACAAAATAATCCAATTTAATACTATTATTGAAGCTTAATTTTTAGAAGGGAACTCATGCTTTCAATGAAGTGTTACTGGAGTTTCCTTAAAAATCATCATATAATAAATCAAACATCAGTCCTATCAGGGCATCTAAGATATTTTGAAGTGAAAACTAAAAAAATAAAGATTCCTTAAAAAAATTGCGCCCAATTTGCGAACTTGGCAGTTGACCAAAACTTCAAGACGCTTATGGACGCAAATTCTTTATTAATGAACCGGTTCAAGATGCAATGTAATAAATTTTCAGGAACTATTTCTAAAGGCCTGGGGGTAATCAAAAAACGGCTTGTAAAAGAGATGATCTATGGTATTCAGGCATCAAAAGATGTAAAGCTTTCAAATATAGGGCGCAGTTTACAAGAATCTATTCCCTTGATAAAAACAGAAGACAGGCTTAGCAGAAATCTCGCATCAGAAGATATTTCAGAAGGGCTAAACCAGGAGATAATGAGGCTGGCAGCAAACAAAATAGATGAAACCATGGTCATAGCCATTGACCCAGGAGATATTATGAAACCCTATGCAAAAGAGATGGAGAAGCTTTGCAATATTTATGATGGAAGCCAAGGCACTCCTGCCCGTGGTTATCATTTATGCCAGGTGACCGGGGCAAATTTAGCTCATGACAAGATTGTTCCCTTATATTGTGAAGCTTATTCTTCCGATGACCCTAATTATCCGGGTAGTTCGGAAAAGATTATTGAGATTGTGCAAAAGGTCAAAGCTAAAATTGGTTCCAAGGGTACTTGGGCTATTGATCGGCAAGGGGATGATATTGATATTATCAGGGGGTTTACCGATGAAGAACTTGATTTTGTGGTCCGCTTAAAAATGAACCGTTACATGCATTACGGAGGCAATATCAATCGCCAGGTTAAAGCTGAGCGGATACACAATCACGTAGACACACCACACAAAGCCCATATCTACATATCTAAAGATGGGAAAGAAGAATTCATGCACCTTGAGTACGGAGCGGTTAAGGTTGCATTACCCGAATATCCGGACAAATGGTATACGCTGGTTATTGTCAAAGGCTTTGGGAAAATCCCTATGCTTTTATTAACCAATAAGGAT
>SWCA01002904.1_pt1 | contig 61589 bp, 54 predicted proteins | sample 4692961 | NCBI WGS metagenome assembly SWCA01 (sample SAMN10267275, study PRJNA491770) | bioreactor metagenome | isolation source: DHS bioreactor inoculated with | place: Japan: off Shimokita Peninsula | reverse complement strand
ACCGAGCTTACTATGCCACTAAGGGTGTAAAAGCTTTTGCGCATATCCACCGGTGCCGGATAAAGAAAGTATTTTAGCTTACCATGTAAATGAAACATCCGGCTCTAATCAAACAGGTGAACAATTGCTTTTAGCAAATGCATATCGGCCTTATCTCTTATTATCATTTTTGTGCCGTTGGGAAACACAAACTCGATGGGGGCATGATTGCCTGGGATACCGGAACTATTAATGGGAGCCTGGATTGTCCGCCGACTGGCAACCGGTAAGTTGGAATCAAAGACCAGCGGAACAAAACTCCCGGGCTGATGCTGCGATGCCTCACCCAATTGTTTCTTCCAGTAGTAGAATGTTGAAGGGGCAAAGCCCTGGTTGGAACAAAAGTCCTTTACGTTCAAGCCCGACTCCTGATACTCCTGGAAGAGCTTCTCAAATGTTGATAGTGTCATCCTCATTTTTTTCCATCAAAGAAACAGCGAGATCCCCTGGCTGACAATATGTATTACGCCGAATGCTTACTTTGTATCGACTAGAGTAACTATTGAATTCTTCTATATTTTCAAAAGAGCATTCCATTATGAATTGTTCCAAATAATTGGCAAATTCTACATGTGTGTGTATCGAATATTGATAAAATCTGGAGGATTTCAAATCATCCCCAATTTCGGAAACAAATTTCTGTACTAATCTTTGTGATTGACGGTGTATCGATTTTTTCACATTATCATCAAAAAGACTTTCATAATCAATTGGTTCTATTAGTCCAAATTCTTTTAATTTAAAAACTGTCTTGGAAATTGTTTGAGTTAAAAATGTATCTTTTGACGGGTTAAGAAGTTTTTGATAATCTCTATCATCTAGAACGACACAATCGTAATTAAAAAAAACACTGGGGTTAATAATCCATAGTTTGTTACATTCTGGAGTTAAGATTATTTTTCGTTTCATAGTGTTATTTCATTAGTTCCTCAACTTCTTGTAATTATACAGTAGCTTAGAGCCCGCCAGCCCACTGAATTTTTATCTTACATAAATGTGCAATTATGAATTGACTTTCACTTCCTCCCTAATTTTGTTCCTCTGCTTGCTACACGCCGGCTGCTCTTGCCAGGTACTGCGTGCCACAAGAGCTTCTATTTATTAGTAGCCGTTTTTCTAATCTTGTCGCGTTTAGCCCTATTTGAACTACCTATCCGTCTAAAATCGAAAAGTCCATTGTATTGAGCAAAGTCCTTATGGACTGTTTTTCTTCTTTGGCCCAACTAAAAAGTTCATTTAACATACTTGGGTCTATTACAAGATAGTGAGCTATTCTTTCTCCAACATCGCCTTCTTCAATTGATACAAGACTAGCATCCTCAAGAATGTTTATTTCTGTCAGTAGTTCAGCTTGACTTATTCTTAGTATTTTTTCTAGTGTCTGTGGGATTATGGCATATTTATTTGAAATTTGCCAAGTAGGTTCAAACCTTCCTCTGTCTACAACTAGTGAAAGAATTTCTCTTGTTACTCTAGGAACAGCAGATAGCTTATCATAGAGATCTAATAATTTATCGAATTCTTTATGGTAGTGTTTCTCCTCTGGGCCTAAAAATTTATGCCCGTTTTTTGGTGGTGTGGATGGTTTTTTTTCAACGGTATTATAATAGGAACTTTCAAAATTCCCTTTGCTGTCAATTGGTTCAAGTTCAATTTTAACTTGCCTAAATTCTTTTGAAAATAAAGAATATAGCGGCTCAAGTTGGTCAATGTTCAAAAGCACAATGTCTCGAAGCAAAGTATTTAGGTCAAGAATATTTTTACTCAAGTCAAAATTATGCTTCTTTAGGAAAATCTTTTTAACTGAGTATGAGCCTTGTTTGTCTCCAATTATTAAAATATAGTTGTCTATAAATATTTTCCTTTGTTCGTCTGTAATTGCTATATAAGTGGCTTCAAGTTTAGCCTTGGTATTTTGAGATGTAACTTGAACTCCAATTCCTTTTTTGTCATCACCCAAATCAAGTCCCGGATAATTACTTCTTGTCTTATTTAGGTTTACCAAGTTGTATCCGTATATGGAATTCAATGCTTCTTTAAAAAAATCTTCACAGAATTTCGACAGGTCATACTGTCCAAGCCTGTTCCTAAGGTCAATTTGATATTTAAGAGTCGCAATATCATCAACTATTTTTCCTATTAGTATCCCTCTTGTGAGCATGTTGTTTAGTTTTTAATTGTGCTATATTATGTCGTCATAAAATGACATATTATATCCGGTTTCTCTCTCTCATAGTTTTCTAAGTATCAAGTTCTGGAACTTCAAAAATCATTGGCACATTTGACTTAAACGCCTTTCCTACAGCAATTGCTTGCCTAAACTTAAGTGTTGGTAAGGCTTTTATGTATTCTGTCCCAAGATAATTTGAGAGAAAATCACTGCTTGTCTTGTCAAACTCCTGAAATACAATAATAGAATTACATTGTGTCAAGACAGTCTTAGAAACGTTTGCTGTTCTTTGTGCAATTACGAAAAAACCTATATTATATTTTCTTCCTTGCAATGCAATCTGCGCAATACTGTTAACTGTCGCTTTTGAAGCAAAGTCCGAAACACCCATGGAATTTAATTCAGGAACAATCGTGTGTGCTTCTTCAAGTACCACGCAAACTCGTTTTCCAAAGCCATTTTTAGTTTTTGCGGTTTTAAAAAGTACCCAGAAGAACCATTTTGTATATTCAATAATTTCAGAATTATTAGAAATGTCTGGAAGCTCAAAGATTGCTTCATTTGGATCTCCTTCTAGGAAAGTTTTTATGGAAGTATAAAATTCGCTTTTGATTACATCTTCTTGTGTTTTGATTGCTTTATAATCCCGTTGGTTAGCAAATTTTCGTTCTTCCACCGCAATTAATTCGATTGCTTTAAATGCCTTTTTAGCATTGCCATTGGAAATGATAGGTTGAATGTCCGCGATTTTCGCTTTGTATTCACCTGTCAAGTCAATTATTATTACTTTGGTTGTATCGTTGACAATTTGTCCAATTAGATTGCGAACAAATACCGATTTGCCTGACCCTGTAACTCCTAAAATTGCAGTATGGTGCGTTATTGCAACTTCTTTATTAATTATAACAGGATAATTTGTACCAGGAATGCTTCCAATAACATATTCTGAAGTGTGTATAGGGACTTCGTTAATATTTGTCGCAAGGTAAATGGGGGTGTTAATGCTTGGAACCCACCCATATTGTTCAAATCGCAAGGTTTTATTGTTCCAAGTACCTAATTGAATTGCTTCAGCAATGATTAAGCCTGTCTGATTTTTGTTTTCGAGCAATTCAATTTTTGTTGTTCCTTCAATCACTTGGTATAGAACTCTTTCGTTGCGAATATTAAGTTCAAGTAGTTGACCTTCGGATATAGCCGTCTTGGAATTGTAAACAAATTTTATTTTTTCAATTGTTGAGTTCTCGGTTACCAAACCAATGAAGCGTTCTAAATAATTGGTTTTAGGAACGTCTGTTATTTTATAAACCAGGTCTGCAGTGTGAGAGGAAAACAGGACTTTATCAGAAAATATTTTTTCAATTTCTTGAGTTGTCAATATTTTAACCCATTGCTCTTGATTAAGAAGGTAGACGTCAAGAATTAGTCCTTTTTTAACTTGGTTATCTATTGAATATTTGAATTCAACGAATTCAAATATTCTCGTCGTTTGGCTTCTGTTTTCTGATAGCTTTACGAGGAAAGTGTTTTTTGATTGAACGCCAAAAATTTGGCCTATTGCTTCTTTGTCATTTTTCTCTTTAATTACAGTGAATAGTCCTTCGATAGTCTTGGCTAAGGCTGGAATATTTAAAATCATAAAAATTATCCAAAACCATAGAAGCAGATTAAATTCGTTTGAGGCAGGTCCAAACTGTCTGATACCACCCCAAAGAAAGAAGGCCGAAAAAATAGCCTCTGGTCGTCCTATTTGTCTGTTGAGACGGGAGAAAAGCTGAACAGCTTTATTTTCTTGATTGAGAGGATTTGTTCTTAGCCACATTAAAGTATAACTACTTACTGTTAGGTAAATAATGAATGACAAAAAAGTCCAAAACAAAAAGTCTCGATTGTCTGCCTGAATTAAAAGCAACGAAACGGCTGCTGTTACTGCATTTACAAAAACATTAGTGTCTTTGGAGAAATGAGGCTGGTCAATTAGCGAAAGTAGAATAAGGAGTAAAAGTCCTGATGTAAACCAAAAGTCGTTCAGTAGAAATGAAAAATCTTGTCGAATGTAAAAACCAAGACCAACGAGTAGAAGGAATGAAAGTCCGAGTAAAAATAGTCTGTATATTTTTGTCATAATGTTTTTCTGTTAGTGTGCTGTCCTAAGATCAAGTGTAACGCTCCAGCATTTTATCCATTATCCATATAAACTGCTGTTAAATTTAGGAATAAATCTTAAATGATTTGTAATTGGGAAAAAAACGGGTTACAACATAGAAGGGGGAGCGGGATTCTTTTCCATCATCCGGCGGATATCCTCATAGTCAAAGAAAATGACGGATCCGATCCGGGTGTAGGGTAGGGTGCCGTTGTGCCGAAGTTTGCCATGGGAGATTCCAAGGAATTTGCGGACTTCATACGACCTAAGCTATTTCTTGACAGGCTGGCCATCGTGCTCTTTCAGCATCTTTTATTTAATTCCTGTAGGTTTTCAATTTTGAATTTCCACAGATCATCGATGGTAATAATTTCTGCTGGCATAACAATTTAGCTTTGAATGGTTCAATTTGAATTAATCCAAGGTTGCAAGCTTTCCACGAGAATTATTACCCGTATAAACCGAAGTGGGGTCTTATCAGTGTAAACAATGAATTAGATGTGGACTCAAACTATAGGAAGTTCGCTCTTCGGGTTTTCATCAATTTCCGCATGCATGTCCGGTGAAATTGGCGCATTTCATCGAGTTCCTCCTGTGGAATTGTTTCGATTTGAGCGACTTGATTCCGTTCATTTTTCATTTCATAGTAGGGGATAAACGGGCAATCGACAACTGGCTCTCCAAATGGACATTTGGACATGGCATTGACCAAATCGGCATTTTGGCGGATTTTTGTAGTATCAAGTGTTGACATGGTAGTTATTTTTTGATGGTAAGTTATCAGAATTCGAACAAAAAAAGAGGCGTGACTGCGAACTTGGTGCTTCCACGGAACCGCCAGGGTCCTAGTCACAGTCAAATCCGAGCCACGCCAAAGGCGCAGACATCGGACTCTTTATTCCTGTGACTTAAATAAAACTGGCGGTTTTAGGAATCACGAATAAAAAGCCAACGCTTTCTATATTGTCAGTTCATCCGGATCTCTTATCCAGATGAGATTCTATCGGTGTTATCTTTCGCAAAGATAGTAAACATCCTTAAATTGGGTTAATGGTATCACGGATTCAAATAATCTTTTAGTCGGTCATCGAAGCTTATTGTATATTCTTCGTTTCAGTATAGTCATCAAGTGAGTGAGGTACTTGACGGGATCAGCTCTCTTAACTAATTGCTCCGGAGTCCCATAAATATGCTCCTGGAGCTCAATGTTGAACATCCACTCGAAGGATTCAGCCAATTCTTTGATAGTGGCCTTGCCATCATTAACAGAGCCATCAAAATAGATGGCATAAAGGAGTTCCTGCACGTCTATTTTGTTTCCAGTCCATTTGAGGTTCGATTGTGGCAAATTATCTCCCTGAGAATGATCCAGTTTTTTCATTTCGTTTTTGATGTATTCAAGGAGCATTTCGTTCGCCATGATGGTGGAAAATGTGTGGTCATGCCAGGAAAAGAAATTCTCGTCCATCAGTGAGTGACTGTCCTTCACTTCCAAAGGAATTTCTTTATTATCCCGTAAAAAATATTTTTCATCAAGATGGCAATGACCGCAACGGTAATACTGGACTTTTACCTTGTGATCTTTCATGTACTTCAGAATCCTTTTTTGCTCCCGTCGAAAATATTTTCTGACGCTTTTGGTGTCAAGCTCCATACGAATACTCTCCAGGTCGAAAACAGCCTGATAGTAAATGATCTTACTGCAAACCGATGGTTTGATCTTCTTAAAAAACAGAATTTCCGATTTCTTATCAGGAAATCCCTTTTTTAGCACCAGCTCATGCAGATGATCCAGTGCCAATTTACAACGGCCGGTAGCATATTCTATTTGCTCCGGGAATTTATCAGAGATATCACGCAATCCTGATAAATCATTTTCAAGGTCAGTAGCAATCTGACAATATGTTTCCATAGTTATGAAATAAACTGTTTGCAATAAAAAACCTGCCCCTTTTCACGATCTGCATTGACTTTTCATTTTTCTCAGTCTGATTTCACTCCTAAACGCACAATTTAATGATCCATATAAGGTAATTGCTTAAATATTAACAAGCATTTTCAAATTGGTTTTGGGTAATAAGTTATATACTAGTTTATAGCCCAGCATATATTATCATTGCAATGCCTCCAATGAAAAGGATAAACATTTTTGTTAGTAGCCCTGAAGTTCCTTTAGTCTGCTTAAACTCTTTCCAGATAAAAACACCCCAAAGCGCTGCAACCAATGTTGCCCCTTGTCCTAATCCATATGAAATAGCAAATCCAGCTTCGCCGGAAGCAATAATACTAAATGACATTCCGATACACCATATAATCCCTCCGGCTATTCCAGTTAGGTGTTCTTTTAAATTTCCAGAGAGATATTGTCTATATGAGACAGGGCTCCCTTCAACAGGGTGCTTCATCAATATCGTATTAAAAGTGAAATTGCTAATAAGAACTCCAAAAGCAAATACTACCACAGCAGTGTAAGGAGTTAATAAACCTGCTTCCGGAGTCTCGAAATCGGCCACCATCGAACTGGCTACAAAGCGATAAAATAAGGCCATCAATAGTCCGCCACCAACTGCAAGTAAAATACCTTTAGCCGGAACTTTCTGGTCTTGAGAAGCTTTCTTTTTATATGCCAATGCATCCAATACTATAGCTAGAGCAATTAACGCCACACCGGAAAATAACCACAATGGGTCGCCTTTCGGTGTGGCCAGATAGTTGATTATCACCCCTATCACCAAAGCTAATCCAATACCAATAGGGAATGCAACCGACATGCCGGCAATAGAAATAGCAGCTACAATTAGGATATTCGCGGCATTAAAGATAACCCCACCCAGAAAAGCATTTCCAAGCATCTCGATTTCAGCCTGCTTTACGTCTGCAATAAATGATCTCCCTTCGTTTCCAAAACTACCCAGGGTAAATGCGAAAAGAAGTGCCATTAAAACAATACCTAGGACATAATCCCAGTAGTATAGCTCAAAGCGCCAAGAATTTTCAGCCAATTTCTGCGTGTTGGCCCAAGACCCCCAGCAAAGCATTGTAATAAAACAAAGAAATATCGCGAAAGGGTAACTAGCTACAATATACATGGTTATAAATTTTAGTTATTATTTGATTCTGGCAATTACACAGCATATCAGGTTATTTTTATTTACTTGCATGCTGTTCTTTCAGAAAGTTGTAAACTTCTTGTTCTGATGGGACAGAAGGTTGCGCCCCCAGTCTGGTAACACATATTGCAGAAGCTGCAGAAGCAAAATTCAGCGCCTGTTTCCAATGATTTCATCTCCCCAGTTCAGCTGCTAAAGCCCCACAAAATGTATCTCCAGCAGCAGTGGTATCAATAGCCTCCACATTAAAAGCCGGAATAACATAGTGCCGATCCTTATCTTTCATTATACAACCTTTTTTCCCAAGTGTTAATACCACGGCTTTGGCACCAAGTTCTAACAATCGATCAACAACGCCCTCTTCTCCAACATTATCTATCTTCTCTCCCGAGATTATTTCAGCCTCTGTTTCATTTACAGCAAGTACACTAATCTTTTGAAGAACCTCTGCATCTATTTTGCAAGCAGGAGCAGCATTAAGAATTATTTTCTTCCCTGCATCCGAGGCTAATTCACAGATAACTTTAACTGTATCAAGCGGAATTTCCATTTGCAGCAAAAGTATGTCGGCAGAGACAATCTCATCCCTTTTTTTCAATATGTATTCAGGCAAAAGCCTTTTATTAGCACCAGGTGTAACTACGATGCAATTTTCACCAGAATCATCCACCCAAATCATTGCAGTTCCAGATGGAATATCTTCAACAATAAGCGATGCTTCAACATCCAGCCCCTCGCTACGAAACTGTCTTAGTGCATTTTCCCCATTGGCATCTTTTCCCAGGCTTGTTATAAATTTAACATCTCCTCCCAGTCTATGTGCAGCAACTGCCTGGTTTGCACCTTTGCCTCCCATAGCCTGTAAAAAATGTTTACCTTCAACAGTCTCTCCTGCGACAGGAAACCGCTCTAACCTTGCAATTAAATCTGTATTTGAACTTCCAATTACCAATACTTTATTCATAACTCATCTAATTTTTCGAGTATTAATCCCTTATAATTGCAGCATAGCCTCCGCCCCTTGCCATATTTATTTTAATCTTATTGTCTGTAGCTATTTTTCTTTCAACAACCTGAAAGTCTTTTGCTTGTTGAAATGCATTAATGCCATCAACATGTTCCTTTAGTACTAAATCCTTGTGTTTACCAATAAATGACAAGTCTATCTCTATTTCTACGGGGTCTGAAGCATTCATTGCTCCGATATACCAAGTATCCCCTGACCTACGGGCGACGACAAGATATTCTCCAATTTTACCCTCAATTGGGATCGTTTCATCCCAGATGGTTGGAATACCTTTCAAAAACTCAAAACTTTTCATACTCTCGTCATATTTAGTAGGACTGTCAGATACCATTTGGATAGGGCTCTCGTAAATAATATACATTGCCACTTGATGGCTGCGAGTTCCTTGGCTCATCGGTTCTTTTTGATTGGCATAAAAAGTTTCGGGGTGTGCATTCAACATAGCGCCCGGAGTATAATCCATAGGTCCTGCCCACATCCTGATGTATGGAATAATAAGGTCATGTGTTACAGTTGCCCGGTTACTCCACTTATTATATTCTAATCCAATTACACCTTCCCGTGTCATCACATTTGGAAATTTGCGGCGTAACCCTTTACATGGGTAAGAGCCGTGAAAATCAACCAATAAATGATATTCCGCGGCCTTTTCGGCGACATTATAAAAGAAATTAACCATTTTGGCATCATTTCGATCCATAAAGTCAATCTTCACCCCTTTTACTCCCCAATTCTTAAGCTGGTTAAAAGCCTCATCCATTTGTAGATCTACATTAATCCATTTCGCCCAAAGCATTACACCTATCCCTTTTGTCTCTGCAAGCTCACATATTAACGGGATATCAACATCCGGATTTAACTTCATCAAATCGTTAGGGTCAGACCAGCCTTCATCAATAAGGATATACTCGAGCCCGTGTTTTGCTGCGTAATCAATCATATATAGGTAGGTATCTGTATTTATGCCGGAAATAAAACCAACATTGTATATATTGCGCCCGTTCCACCAGTCCCATAGTACCTTCCCTGGCTTTACCCATGAAAAATCAGCATTGAGAGATTTCCCATCAGAAAGCAGATAAACTAAATCGCTTTTTAAAATGTCCGTATCATGATCGAACATCCCGATAAGCCGCCACGGATATGTTCTTTTGGTATTTGATTTTATAAGGAATTCTTCGCGTTCAACAGCATACAACTTATTTCCATTCTCCAAAATCTCTTCTTTACGAGGATAATTTGCAAAAATGCCGTTAAAAGATTTTCCCGATGCCTGCAAGTACATCCCCGGATAATTCACGAGATTTGCTTCTGCCAACAACAATTTACATGTTCCGGTATTAACCAGTACGGGAGTAATTGAAAAACTGTCTTGAGGCAATTCTGTAATATCCTTAATGGTATAATCCTCCTCAAACCAGTTTTGCAACTTGTTAGTCAACAAAGTGTATGTTTCATAATTTTCCGAAAATCTAAAAGTGACTGTTTCTGAAACTACAGGTTTCACCTCATTCTTTCTGCCAATAAACCGATATGCTACTCCATCATTATATGCTCTGAATTCAACCTGAAAACTGCTGTATGTCAGTATGACTTTATTATATTGATCATACGCTGTCCGATATTTCCGAGGGACCGTATATGTAATTTTGTTATTGACTGATTCTGAGGTTATTTCCAATATTTTTGAACCAACACCCCAAATTTCCTCTCCGACTCTCATCGACAAGGGTGATTTGGCAAGAATAGTTTCTCCATTGTGCTTTACCGAATACGATAAAATCTCTCCTCCAAAAATTTCTATAACATTTTTTCCATTAGGAGAAGTTAATTCTTGTATTTGCGAAAAACCTGTGAGAACTAACTGGCAAAAAACGAAAGTTAAAATTATTATCTGTTTCATAAAGTTTAGTTTAAATGTTATTTTCCTAATTTTTCCTTTGTTAGACTGATGTAAAAATCAGGTATTGCTTTATTTATCCATTCTTCATATTTGTAGGCATCTTCTCTTTCGTAAATATTGATCTTCCCTTTTTCAGAAAACTCATAGGAGAAAAGCCCCGATTCCCGGATATCAACAAAAGCTGGACGTAATCTTTCTTCCAAAACAATATCGTTGTTGCACACCTCATCCATAGTGAGTATCTTATATTCTCCATTAGCTCGCATATTAGCTCGCATAACTAACTTGAGTCTGGAAACCTGCATCCAAATGGCAGTTTCCCAAGAATGGTGAGTGCGATTAAAGACTGAATTATCTGAATGAAAAGCGCTATCCAGCATTGCCAAATAACCAGGCTTTGTTTCCCGATTCACGGCATACTGAATATAGTGCTTTATGTTATGGGGTAATTGATTAACAAAATCCAGACTTGAGAGAATATAATATGTATTATTATTATCTTTTACAAATGCATTAAACTTAGATTCATCAACTTTTTTTACCTTTCCTGCAGCACAAGGATATAAATTTATTGGTAATCCCGACTCCACAACAGAAACAAAGGCTAAAGTGTCCAGTGCCACATTCCATTCCAAAAAATTGGGATGATTATAGCTGGTTCCGGCAGAAATATGCAGCTCTTTCACTTTACTTTTTAATAATTTGGGATACCGGTTATTGGCCACTGCCAAAATTCTCAAAGAGCCAAATGAAACAATGATAACAGGCTCCTCTGCGTTTTCTAGTGTTTCTTTTAACAGATCGAGTCCTTTATTTTCATAAGCCGAAATGTATTCCATTTTATCTTCCTTACTTTTCATTGGGGTGAAAGGACCGATTCCGTAAGGAATATTTCGGTCGAAAATGTAATTTAGTTGTTCAACAGCCGAATACCCCGGATCTCTTGGGCCATCTTTATCAGGATACAATCCTTTCCCAACATTCAGAGCTACTTTCTTCCTGAACTCATTATGGCAATCAAGCAACACAGCTTTTAAATCAATCTTTGGTAGTATGTAAGCATTAATGAGATCAATATTATCGCCAACATCCTGAGCAGGGGAATATAAATCGGAGATTACAATTACAGGAATCCTTTCGTTGCTAACAAACGTTTGTGCAGTAGTTATTTGCACCAAACACAAAGCGAAAAATATCTCTGCTGTTTGAAACATCTGGAGCACTTTTAGTTATCATTTTTATTTTGCAGGCTCAAACAACATCAGTTCATCAATAATATCTGCAATATATTGACAGGGATATTTATGTGTAAGGAAATAATGACCTGCGTCAATATCGGGATTCCAACTATTCCTACCATCTTCATAGATTATAAACTTACCCGGACCGTTTACATAAAAATATTTTTCCGGATTACGAATAGCACATAAGACAGCGGTTTGATCCCATGAATTTCGCTTCTCCATTTTTTTGCCTAAAAAAGTATCAAGGTTATACCTGTATGCCCAGGCAACAGGACTATCTTTTGAACCATTTTCTGCTAGTTTTCGCCCTGTATAAATCTCATTACCAACTTCAAATCCGCTGAAAAGAATTGGGGTAGGCCAATTCTTAAAAACATTATAAGAAGCTTCCGGATGTTTTAAAACATTAAATTCCTTACCTTCAGGAAATTCCCCTGCCATGGTAACTAAAATCTTTACCTTCTTTTTAATCAGGTTAAGCCCTGACAATGAAGAAAACTTATCAGGACCGGATTTCAGTAATAAATCAAGGTTACTAAGAAAACCCACAGTAACTATCGTTACACTTTTATCAGCTTGGGCAGCTAAAGTTTTGCGATACACCTCTACTGCCGAAGAATAATCATTATTGGTTTTAGATACAGACAAATATTTTGCTACGATAGAATCATTCCAGTGGTTGGGGCATGTATAATCAGGAGCATCCTCACTTGGCACCCCAATAGGGATTTTAGGTTTACCAAAATATTGGTTATAGACCTCGATAGTGGGAGCAATCAATGGATAGCTATCACTTGCACAACAAGCAAGTATTTCACATTCATTATTGGCAGCGAGAGCATGCAATACTGTTATAGCACCAACATCATCGTAATCTGGCCCCATATCTGTATCAAATATAATCTTAGCAACCGTGTCTCCTCTCTCATTTTCCCCATTCATTGTACATCCAAATGAAATAATCATAATCAATACATACAGAATATTCTTTTTCATTATCAATTTGTTTTAAAATGAATTACAGACTTCTTCGGATTAGTTATTTATACAGAAAGTTGTTAAGTTTATTCAACATTGTATCGTAGCGTGAGATCATAAAAAATGTCATCAAACTCTTTTGAATTAATCTCATACTCTGAAATATTTTTTTCAAAGCCAACATATCCCATAGGATGCCTTCCTCCAGTGAAATAATTTTTTGTTGATATCCTCAAAGATGGTAATAGTCCGGCTGGATCAAGAATAGCCAAAGAAATTATGTATTTATCTGATGGCAATTCTTCATCCACAATAATGTTTTTATTAACCTCGTATATCTCAGGTTCTTTAATATATTTCCCAGACTCTGAATCCCAGTTTTCTCCTGGCATCCATCTACTAATCTGGATATCATCAAAATTTCTTCTCCAAACAACCTCTTTTGTCTCCTTATTTAGCAACGATATTTCTATTGGCCAATCATAGTAAAAGGGAGATGATCCGATATTCTGTACTTTAAATGATATATTGAAGCTCTTGTCTTTTTCTATTCGCTTTTCGTACTTAAATTCGTTCAATGTAAAATGATATCCCAAAGCTTTCTGAACAGCCTGTGCATTCGCCAATAAATCCGTTTTGCTAAAATCAACTGTAGGTCTGGCATATGAGAAGTATCCTAGATGGTTAGCATGTAACTTCCTTATTTGATTGATAATTTTGGTTTGTGTTTGCTTATTGGCAAGAACATCCGTAAGACTTTCAAATTTTGAGAAATCTCCCCAATTCCAACAAATTTCGCCTCCGTAAGGCTGTGCTTTCCACCTATCTCCCATTTTCATCATCTCTTCATATCCACGTACATCTTCTTCGGCAATACCCCATGAATCCCAATAATATCCAAACTCATAATCTTTAAAATCATAAGCATACCGAACCATGACCTTTTTATTTTTAAATGATTCAGAGAAGGCATCTCCCAAAGTTTTTTCAATTCCAGGTATCCAAGTTTCATTTGCAATATGTTCAGGGTAAGTATGAGGCTTCCAATACGTATTAATACTTGGACTATGCTGCTCTCCCCATTGTCCGATAATCCCCATCTCAACATAGGCTACCCTTGGATCATTATCCCAAGCCTCTCCCATCTTTTCAACTAATGCTGCCACTCTCGCTTGAAAATTAGAATGAAAATAACCGTCTGTTTTCGGATATTCATCTTCATCACAACAATAAGGAATGTCGGAAGGAAAACGGATACCGTCCAATTTATCGGGATCGTTAACAGGGGGGGTACCTAACCAATGAATGTAAACCCTTGGTATGACTTTAATATTTTTATCTTCTATACCTCCCCATCTGTGATTACTATACGAGATTATTTTCTCAACTCCATCTGAAGCTTTATCTTCAATTTTATCCCAAGGGATATACTCTTTATAAATTGAACCATAAGGCAAGGGATAATTATTAGGAATGGGGTCTAATCCAACAGAAAAAACATCACGCCATCCCATCATTGGGTTTCTAAATGCTTTGTTATATTTTTCAGGGGTAACTATAACATAGTTACCCTCAACACGTACAGTTGTTTTATCATCAACATTTTCTACTATTTCCTCACCATTAGAACAACCAGTCAGAAAAGACATTAAGTATATCAATAACAGACTTTTAAGTTTCATCTTCTAGTTTATTTAAAGTTAATCTTCAATATTTCAAATAGTTTCAGATACATCAGAAGTAAGACTTACTTCTGATGTATCTGGTATCACTACTAACTTGCTGATGCGATCAACAAATTTTAGTTCATATCTTTCACATTTTTTATTACAAAGTCAAAATACTGACCGCTTAATGCTTCATAATCGGAATGATCTCTAACTCCATCCTCTTTACATCGATCATAAAAAACTGGTTCAATCTTCTGGTTATCATCAGAAACCTTCATCAAACAACCCTTTATAGCTACCTTGTATGTTGCCGCATAATCCCATGTTTCGAGAAAGTGTACCATTCTCACATTACCATCTTCATTTACCGGGAAATACCATCCTCTCCATCCATCATTTGCTGAGACACCAAAATCTGTAACCTGAGCATCGACAATCAAACCTTTTTCATTTAGTGTATAATGTGTGCCCAGATTGTATATGTTATAATATTCCAGTTGCACATTATTGTCGCCATAACCAAAATAAGCGCCTTTCACAAATATCTGATCTTCGCTACCTGTATAGTTTTCGATGACGAACTGCTGAGAACCATCATGATGTGCCACTACCTTATTTTCGTTATCTTTAAGACAAAGAACATATTTTTCTCTATCCTGCCAGACAAACCATCTTCCATAAGGACTAATACGTGCAGTTAATTTAAATACCTTTGTAAACTCAGCATTTGATTTCGAGACTTTGTAAGTTATATCAAAATCTCCTTCATCTAAAATATTATACTCAAAGGCAGAGGATGTTGAAAAAATATCATCTCCAACCTTCCACTCATGAACAACAGGTCCTGATTCCAATACATTTGCATATATTTTTAATTGTTCTCCAATGCTTTTTGTAAATATCGAATCCGTTGTTGAGAATGAGATTCCCTCAATCTCATTTGGATCAACCTGTACGGAAAATTTTTTAAAAAAGGTTCCGTTTGTATTCCTTGCCGAATATTCAAAAATAAAAGTCCCTACCTCCGTGAGTTTGTACTTGAGCAAATTTGATTCTCCAACAATCTCGTTTTCAAACCTCCATTCATGCTCAATATTTTCTCCGTCAACGATAATTGCTTCGAGCATCAATGTATCTCCATATTGTTTATTAAACGATGTATCAGAAGACAAAAAAGCAATCTGAGGTGGACCGACAATAACTTCATCCTCATAACGTTCAATACAAGAGGAAGAAACGACCACCATTAGCAACAGAATATAAGTAATTAAGGAAGTTATATTTGTTTTCATAATTATTCAAGTTTAATATTTTGAATTCTAATACCCTTCAAGTTGTATTAACAGAGTATTCGCGTCAATAGCTGATAATGGAAGCGGATAATAAAACATTCCTTTATTGGGAACAGGTCTCTCTGGTTTTCTTTCCAAAACATATTTCTGAAGCTTACCCGTTCTAATTAGATCTCGCCTTCTTGCTTTTTCAAAACAGAGTTCGTGCAGTCGTTCTTCTAAAAGAGTCTCGACAAAGCCTTCTTTCGTACTATTAATTCCTGTATTTTCAATAGGATCCAATCCTGCTCTAGCCCGAACTTGATTAATACATTGGAATTTTTCATCACTTGCCGGGGTCAATTCATTAATTGCTTCAGCCTTCATTAATAAAACATCAGCATACCTAATCAGTGGAAAATTCTGTTCCCCGTCATTAACAGGAATTCCTGTGAACCTGTTATAGTATTTGAAGCAATGAGGTCTGAAGTTCACTGTTTGCCCGGCACTATTGATTCCTGAAGTAATAAAGGAGATATCAAAACGCTTATCATCTGATTCATAGCTGCCGTACAGATAATCGGTTGGCCCATACATAGACCAGCCAGTTAAAGGCGTCCCCTGCAACTCAACGGGTAGAAAAAAATCATTTGTTGTTGATCCCTCATTCTCTGACAAATAGCTTATTCTATGTTGAATTTCAAATATATTTTCAAACCCCTCGTTTTTATGCTGAGGATCGAATACATCTGCATAATCACTGTATAAACCAAATTTCCCTGAGTCTATAATTTTATTACAGTATTCAAGCGAGTTTGTATAATCTAGTCGTTGAAGATACACTCTTGCCAGCATAGCCTGTGCTGCATATTGGGTCGCCTTCCCTCCTTCATAAACTGTCTTGGTGGGTAGAATAGTTTCAGCTTCACTCAAATCAGTAATTATTTGCTCGTAAATTTCCTCAATAGATGCCTGGGGTAATTCCAAATGATCTTTGTCTGCTGATGAAGTAAGCCAAAGAGGGACTCTTCCAAAAAGATTTACGAGTTCGAAATAATAGACTCCTCTCAGGAATTTAGCTTGTGCTATCATTACTTCCCTTTCTGATAATTCTTCTGGAAGTTGTTCAATGACTACGTTACAACGCTTCACCCCTTCAAATAAGTCGGTGTATACTGCTTCAAATATATTATACTCTGAAGAGTAAGTATATTTATCAAGTTGTACTTCATGATCTGTATAAGTATCGTTGTAAGACGTAGCTTCATCAGTTCCCAGAATACCAAGCCCCACTGACCACTTTCTGTCAAAACCATCCTGAAGCATTGCGTAAGCGCCGTTAAGTGCCTTTTGCGCTCCTTCCGGTGAATCATATGCATTATCAGGAGTCAATTGACTGAATGTTTTTTCTTCCAAAAATTCTTTACATCCGAACATCAAAGAAGAAATTAATAAAAGTATGATTATATTTTTCATATTTAGATATTTAAAAATTGATGGTTAATCCAGCTATATATGCACGGCTCGCCGGATATGGATTTGCATTAGATACTTCAACATCAAATCCGGTGTACTTCGTAAAAGTCAATAAATTCTGAGCTGAGATATAAAATCTCACATTACTAAAATTGAGTTTATTGGCCAAAGAATAACCAAGTTCGAGATTTTTTATCCTTACATAGTCTCCCTTTTGGAAAATACCTTCGGTTTCATATAAAAAAGAATTTACACTGCCCAATCTTGGATATTTATCGCTGGGCCGTTCTGGAGTCCAATAATTCTGATAATAATCAACACTCATATTGGCACTCGGAGAATATGTATCGAGATAAGAAAACGGGTTATAAATTATATGCCCACCAGCATAAGTTAAGAATACAGTACAATCGAAACCCTTATACTTAAATGCATTAGATAGGCTTCCATAGAATTGTGGACTTGTTTGGCCTACAAATGTCCTGTCATCATCATCAATGATATTATTCCTATTTCTATCTATAATTTTTATATCTCCAGGTTCGGCCCCATACACACTAGCTGCATTAGCCTCATCATCCTGCCATATACCTCCAAATCGTTTTGCATATACAACACTAATAGGCTGACCTACAAAATATGAGCCTACCCGATCCAAATCATTATAAAGGGAAACTATTTCATTTTTATTAAAAGAATAGTTTACGGAAGTTTGCCAGGAAAAATTGTTTTTTGAGATATTCAATGTGTTCAAAACCAGCTCAATGCCTTTATTTTTTATTGATCCAACATTTACCAAAGCAGTTCTATAGCCAGATTCTACTGGTAAAGGAACATTATATAAAAGATCATCTGTTTTTTTCTGATAAACATCGACAGAACCAAAAATTCGGTTATCAATAAAACCATAGTCAACTCCTAAATCAAATTGTTTTGACTTTTCCCATGTCAAATCTGGTTGAGATAATATTGACGTTCGAGACCCATACGCAATATCATTCCCTAAAACATAGTTTGTGTAAATACTACTGGTTGCATCGACCTGAGCCATTGATTGGTAAGAATTAATTTCCTGATTTCCAACAGCGCCATAACTTGCACGAAATTTCAGATTATTTAAGATTTTTGAATCTTTAAGGAAATTTTCCTGACTAATCCTCCAAGCTAAGGAACCAGATGGAAAATAGCCCCACTTGTGCCCCTCTGCAAATTTAGATGACCCATCTGCCCTAAATGTGATCGTTGCAAGATACTTTTCAGATAACACATAGTTTACACGCCCATAAAAAGAAGCCAAGGTTGACTTAACACGATCAGAATTGACAATATTTGGTTCTCCTGTCCCTAAGCTATATCCTCTAGTAATATTTGAAGCATTAAGAACTTGCATTGCAACATAATCCCAATCGAATGATGAAACAGAAAACCCTCCAACCGCAGAAATAGACTGAACCGCGTTTTTTAATTGATACGTCAAAGTATTATCAGATTGAAGATAGACTTGTTGTCCATTAGATCGATCAGCAATATTTACATTTTTATATATGCCAGTCATTCGTGAATCTTGAAAAACATTGCCTATATTATTTATAATCTCTCCACCATTATCCGTCTTAAATTTTAGATTTTTTAAGATGTCTACTTCGAACCCTAAAGAACCGATTATTCTATTCTGTTTAAACTTATTGCTAAAATAAGTTACTGCCGCCACAGGGTTAGGGCGCAATAATAAATTATCATAGTATGTGCCATCTTGATTAAATACAGGTGCGGTGGGTCTAGAGCCAATAGCACTTCCCATTGTCCCTTGATCTAAGCTATTTTGACCAGCGACACCATCAGTATTACTTGAATTTGTTGTAGCTTGAATAATGTTAATCTTTAAGGACAAAGACAACCAATCCCTTAATTCTGAATTCATATTATAGCGGATATTAGTACGTTTATAATTTGTATTCAGCACAATACCCTTTTGATCTACCCACTCAACACCAAGATAATGACTCGTAAAATTGCCACCTCCCATGATTCCTAAAGAGTAATTTTGATTAAAACCTGTTTGAGTTATCTCATTCTGCCAATCAGTTGACAATCCCTTCTCTTCCATAAGGATCTCTTCTTCATCCCAGATATAAGTTCCATTAGTTCCTTCATCAATTATTTCTCTAAATTGATTGGCATCTAATACATCTTGTTTATTAGCAAGTTGTAAAAAACTCATATGTGTGTTAAAAGTTATTTGCGCTTTTCCACGATTTCCCCTTTTTGTGGTGATCAGAATAACTCCATTTGATCCTCTTGATCCATATATAGCTGTTGAAGAGGCATCCTTCAAGATTTCAATCGATTCAATATCTTGGGGAGCTATAACATCTAGCCCTGCGTTGGAGATAACCCCATCAATTACATATAAAGGCGTATTACTTGCACCTCCATTACCAAAAGAACCGACTCCCCGAATTAAGAGATTAGAAGAGCCTCCAGGTTTATACGAACTTTTCGACACATATACCCCTGCCGCCAGACCTTGTAAAGCATCAGCAACTGTTCCACTCTTTACATTCTGTAAATCTTCTGCTTTTACAGAAGCAACTGATCCGGTCAAATCACTTTTTTTAATCGTCCCATACCCAATAGCTACAACCTCTTCAATACCCACCGTTTCTTCGACCAGGGAGACATTGATAACGGACTTCCCCATAATAGGTACTTCCTGCGTTTTCATTCCCACGAAAGAAAAAACAAGAACAGCATCATTTGGAACATTATCTAATGAGTATATTCCATCGTTGTTAGTAATTGTACCTTTTATTGTACCTTTAATGACAACTGTAACTCCGGGCAGGGCAGAGCCTGAAGAATCAGTGACAGTACCTGTCAATTGTTTTCCCTGGGTTTGAGCCAGTTCGTTTGGTTGATCAAGATTTGATCGTGATTCTTCCTTTGGAACGATAATAATTACTTTATCCCTGACGATATAAGTCATGTCTGTTTGAGAAAGACAGTAATCCAGTATCTCTTCAACAGTGGATTGTGAAAACTCGCAATTCAAATTTTCAAGTCGCTCCACATCATCCACGTTGTATACAAAGGTGAATTCACTTTGCTCGCTGATGTCTTTAAAAAGTTCTTTCATACCGCCATTTTGCAGTTTCAGGTCTAAACGGGTATTCTGTGAGTAAGTACTTGCAGATACCTGGATTAAGCTCCAGCAGATGAACAGTAATGACAACCGCATAATAAGTAACATTTTACGGAACCAACCTTTAACAGGAAGGACTCCAGACATTCGTTTTTTTTTCATAAATTTGAATGATTTTAGTTTTAAATATTCATTTCTGACTTTCAGAAATGGGTTTACTAATTCAAAGCGGGAAGTGGCCGAATACTTTCCGCTTTTGTTATTTATTCTTCATGATGGTTACCTCATTTTCATTAATTTCAAATTTTACTTTTTTTGTCAGTTCAATAATTTCCAGTATGGTCTCAAATTTGCTGTATCTAACCACATCGATACTGAATCTTAAGTTTTTTACTTCTTCATCGGCATAGTTGATATCAATGTTATACCATCTTGAGAGCTCATTAAAGATTTCCTCCAGCGTGTTTTCTTCAAACAGGATTCGCCCGTTTTTCCAGGCAATAAATTGATTAACATTCACCTTTTCGATTACGGTCGCCCCTTTGGAAACGGTTGCCTGTTCATTGGGGGTTAAACCGTATTCTTTATTATTGTCAGACTGAACTAAGGTAACTTTCCCGGTCACCAGGGTTGTCGTAGAAACTTTTTCGTCTGAATAAGCTCTAATATTAAATGAGGTCCCAAGAACATTGACTTTTACATTGGATGTATGAACAATGAAAGGCCAATCTGTACTTTTTGCAACCTCAAAAAAAGCTTCTCCTTCCATAAATATTTCCCTGGTTTTATCTGAAAAGACAACAGGATATTTAAGTATTGTTTCCGCATTCAGCCACACTTTTGTTCCATCAGAGAGGCTTAACTGGTATTCACCTCCCCGTGGAATTTTAATTGTGTTGTAACGGATTTTTTTGTGATTTTGTCTCTGATCAGCAGGTTTATAGATCAATTGCTTTTGGGTATTTTGTACGATTGTCCCGTCGTATTCCATTATCTCTTTGTCTTCTTTTTCAAGGTTGACGGTAGATCCATCCGCTAATTCCAGTATGGCTTTACTGGTTCCAGGTTGGATATCCGATATGGTTTGCAACTCTGGTTCAACATTCGAGTTGTGCTGATAAATGAAATAGACAGCAAGAAAGAAGGGGATTAAAAGGGCAGCATATCGCAAGAACCGTTTGATTTTTATTGTCTTTTTATCTTTAGCCCGTTTGACAAATTTGGCAAAGGCTTTTTCTTTATTATATCCTTCCAAAATTTTCAGTTTAGCCGGAATGCTCTCTTCTTTTTTCAAAGAGTCGTATAAGATTTGATTGCGTGCATCTTCTTTTAACCATTTATCGAGTTCAGATTTTTCGGTGCCAGTTAACACATGGTCCCTTTCTGCAAGCAGAAGATTCGCAATTTTATCTATTTTCCCAAAGTCAATCATAAGTTCTGGTTCTTAATTAAGAAACACAGATGTATAAAAAGAGGGTGATGGTCAGCCAACCTTTTTTCAAAAAAAAATGACAAGTGGGTAAGTATCTTTTGATTAAGGTTAATTCAAAAGGGACAATAAAAAAGCCAATGTGGACGGCTCAAGCGTATCCCTTAGGAAGCGGTACGCTTTTAGCTTCAATGTTTTTACGGTATTCACCGAAACTCCAATCTTATCAGCAATCTCCTTGTTTGTGTAGCCTTCCATACTTAACATGACAGCCTTTCTTCTTTCAGGAGAAAGCTTATTGATTGCAATATAGATTTGCCGGTAAAATTCTTCTTCTATAAGCAACTGCTCAATCGTTTTACCCTCTAATTTCAGGTTGGATATATCTCCATCATTAGAGATATCAAATTCCGACCATTTTCCACGGTTACGGGTTGCATTTAGACTTGCATTTTTAACGGATAAATATAAAAAGGACGTTAGCGCTTTTGTGGAATCAAAGGATGAATCGCTCTTCCAAAGCCTCATAAATACATCCTGAACAACGTCTTCAGCATCTTCTTTATGCTCAACAAATTTAGCGGAGAAGTTGCAAAGGGATGCATAAAAGTTATTGTACAGATATTTATATCCTTCGATTTTCTTGGAATTGACTTGATCGATAATATGGTTTTTTAAACGATCCATATTGAGCTAATAGAACCTAAAATATAAATTAAAGCATCAAAATTAAATTTGAAAAGATCAAAGTTCAGCATAAAAATTTACTTTTCATATCACAATAAGAATAGTTGTCGAGGGCAAGGTCGCTAATTCAATTTTAATTTCAGCTTTTGATGATATCCTCCAAAATCTTCGAATCCTCAATACGTACATAAATATATTTGATTGTTAGCGATTTGTGTCCCAGCATTTTTGCAACGGCTTTAGTCTGTATCTTTTTCTTTTATCGCAAATTTTTCTTTAAGCCCTTTCATATCATGGCTTAACTTCACCTCTACAACCTTTGCGTAAATCTGGGTTGTGCTCAACTTTGAATGCCCCAACATTTTACTGACCGATTCAATAGGCACACCATTGTTTAGTGTAACAGTGGTTGCAAAAGTATGCCTAGCCAAATGAAAAGTCAGGTTTTTGTCAATCCCGCAGATGTCAGCTATTTCTTTCAAATAAGCATTTAGGTTCTGGTTGGAGATCAAGGGAAAGAGTGTCCCCCTGGAAACTGATTTTGGATGTGACCTGTATTCTTCTATGATCTTCATTGCTTTTGGCAGTATAGGGACAGGTACCGGGTTATCGGTCTTTTCCCGTTTGGTAAAGATCCATAAATCGCCATCTATTCCTTGTTGTATGTTGCTTGGAGCAAGGCGCATGACATCGCCATAGGAGATTCCGGTGTAACAACTGAAAACAAACAAGTCCCGTACATATTCTAACCGTTGTATGGCCATTCTTTTGTTCTCTATCGTCTTAAGTTCCTCTTCGGTTAGACAGTCACGATGGACTCTTTTAAATTTTAAGCGGTAAGCAGCAAACGGGTTTTTTGTGATCCATTCCATCCGCATAGCCAGGTTAATTAACTTGCGTAGGCGTTCAATGTGTTTCATCACTGTGTTGTTGCCCATAGGCAGGTGATGGTCCTCAGGCTGGTAGTTGCGTAGAAAATACTCGAACTCGCTAATGAATCCGTAATTCAACCGATACAGCGGAATGTCTTTTCTCTTCAGGTGAGTTTCTAAAAATAGGACGACATACTTCCTGGTGGTAAAGTAATTTTTCAGGGTTCCCCATTTCAAAACAGTTCTCATTTGACCGTTGTGGTAATCAAATAACTCCAGCAAGGAATGCATGGATTCTTCAATACCCAAAAACCGGTTTTTAATTGTAGTAGGGGAGACTTCTGCATTCTCGACCACCAAATCCTGGTAGTGTTCGACGAGCATTGTGCGGACTTGTTCCAGAAAAGAATTCAGGTTTTTGTATTCGTCCGTCAACGATTTGACCCTTCCTTTTCTGCTGTCCCAATCTTTGCTTGGTACCGATTTTTTTATCGATACTTCGCAACGCTCATTATTCACTGTAATTCTGGCAAATACGGGAGCTTTGCCATTTCTTGCCTTTTCTTTTCGAATGACAAAATGAACGCCAAAAGTGGCGGTAAGTGTTTTCCTTTTCATATCAAATTAGATTAAACCAAATTAAAGGTCACCCAATAGGTCACCTGAAACGTTCCATTTGATGCATAAAGATGTCAAATGGAGCTATACCACAATCTTCTGTAATGCCAGTATATATCAGGTATACAGAAGCAAAAGTGACCTAAAGTTAACGAAATGTTTAGGTCACCTTATAGTTCACGTGGGAACTGGTTTTCTATGGTCTGAATTGATATGTTAAAAAATCAAAAAAGCCCACAAACACTGGTGTTTGCGGGCTTTTGATGTCGTTTGTATTCTTAAAAAGTCGGGATGACAAGATTTGAACTTGCGACCCCTCGCCCCCCAGACGAGTACGCTACCAGACTGCGCCACATCCCGATTAATTTTTACTTCACCCTTGATTTCGTCTATTTGCAATAATCTTGGTTGAAGCGTTTGCAAAAGTATATAAAGAAGGGAATTCTGCAAAATTAATTTAAACTATTGATTGACTATTTTCAATAGTCTGCCTCTATCGCGCCTTCACTATTATTGATGAATCAAATGTTGTATATATCTCGATGTTGTGTAATTTTGCCGTGTCGTTTTTAATAAAAAAAAGCTAAAAATAAAAGTCATGTTTAAATCACTAGATCTTAAGGAAAGCGAGAAGCCTAAAAATGAACCTGTGGGCGAGGCAGAGCGCGTAAAATGTCTGATTATTGGTTCAGGTCCTGCGGGCTATACGGCGGCTATTTACGCCGCTCGTGCCAATCTGAGCCCCGTCATGTATGAAGGACTTCAGCCTGGAGGACAGTTGACTACAACGACCGAAGTAGAGAATTATCCAGGCTATCCTGAAGGAGTAACCGGACCAGTGATGATGGAGGATTTTAAGAAGCAGGCCCAACGATTTGGCACCGATGTTCGTTATGGCTATGCGACCAAGGTGGATTTCTCAGGCGATATTCACAAAGTGTGGATTGACGATAAAAAGCTCATTGAAGCAGAGGCTGTTATTTTGGCAACCGGTGCAACAGCGAAGTATCTTGGAATTGAGGATGAACAAAAATACGCAGGAGGTGGTGTTTCGGCTTGTGCTACCTGCGATGGTTTTTTCTATCGCGGAAGGGATGTGGCTGTTGTTGGAGGTGGCGACACCGCTGCTGAAGAAGCGATGTATCTTGCTGGATTGGCGAATAAAGTTTACCTGATTGTTCGTCGCGATGTGTTGCGTGCTTCGCGCGTGATGGCTGATCGGGTGAAGAAAATACCAAATATTGAAATTCTTTGGAAGCACCAAACCAAGGGATTGTTTGGTGATGGTGTTGTTGAGGGCGCTACTTTAGTGAAAAATAAAGGAGAGGTTGACGAAGAGGAAGTAAAAATTAAAATTGATGGCTTTTTCCTGGCTATTGGGCACAAACCCAACTCAGACTTCGTTTCCGACTTTTTAGAGACCGATGAAGTCGGCTACGTCAAAACAATACCAGGAACTTCAAAAACCAACATTTCCGGCGTATTTGCCTGTGGCGATTTAATGGACTCAATTTATCGTCAGGCGGTAACGGCTGCCGGTTCGGGATGCAAGGCGGCGATGGACGCAGAACGATATTTGTCAGAGAAGCACAGTTAGCATCAATAAAATAACCATTTAGCAAAAACGAAAAAGCCATGTTGAATTTTCAGCATGGCTTTTTGTTTGAATGTATCTTTTAGGACTAGGCCATGTTTGGAACCTCAGAACCCGCATAGGCTCCCGATTCCAGCTTGTCTCTAACTTCTTTGAATGCCTTGATTGTGATGTCAACATCCTCCAGCGTGTGCATGGCTGTTGGGATCAGACGGAGGATAATTTCACCCTTTGGAATCACCGGATAAACGACAACGGAACAGAAGATGCCGTAATTCTCACGCAGATCCATCACCACATTGGTTGCTTCAACCACGCCACCTTTCATGTAAACCGGTGTAACGGGTGAGTTTGTGCGCCCCAGATCAAAACCAGCTTCTTTTAAGCCCGATTGCAAATTGTTCACCACATTCCACAGTTGTTCGCGAAGTTCTGGTTTTGTTTTCAGCAGTTCCAGTCGTTTCATAGCGCCAATAACCATGGGCATCGGAAGTGATTTGGCAAAGGTTTGCGAACGCATGTTGTACCGCAAGAAGTTACACACGTCGGTGTCGCAGGCTACAAAAGCGCCAATTCCAGCCATTGATTTGGCAAAGGTGCAGAAGTGCAGATCGACTTGATCTTGTACTCCAAAATGCTCGGGCGCTCCGGCACCTGTTGGTCCCATCACACCAAAGCCATGGGCGTCGTCAACGAGCAATCGGAAATTGAATTCCTTTTTCAAAGCAACAATCTCATCCAGCTTGCCCAAATCTCCGGACATGCCAAAAACACCTTCGGTGATTACTAAAATACCTCCCCCTTGCTTTTCAGCCAGTTTGGTGGCACGACCCAGTTGAATTTTCAGGTTCTCAATGTTGTTGTGTGGATAAACATAGCGTTTGCCCATATGCAGGCGCACACCATCAAGAATGCAGGCGTGCGATTCACTATCGTAAACCACCACATCGTTGCGGCCACAAACCGCATCAATAATGGAAACCATTCCCTGGTAGCCGAAATTCAGTAAAAAGGAGTCCGACTTGCCAACATAAGCAGCGAGTTGTCGTTCGAGTTCCTCGTGTTGGTTGGTTTGCCCCGACATCATACGAGCTCCCATCGGATAGGCCAGTCCCCAATCTTTTGCCGCGTCAGCGTCTACTTTGCGAACTTCAGGGTGGTTGGCCAGGCCAATGTAATTGTTTAAACTCCAGGTCAGCACTTCCTTGCCCCTGAAATTCATGCGGGCACTGATTTCACCTTCCAACTTTGGGAAAGCAAAGTAGCCATGGGCTCGTTCCATGTGCTTGCCAATGTCGCCTCTATTTGATCGAAATTTTTCAAAAATATCCACTTCAAAAAGCTTTAAAATTAACTATGCAAAAGTAATTTTTTTTAAGAAGTCTACAAATTTGTTAATTTATATTAAACCAGCGAGTAGATAAATAAAACTTCTGTATTTTGCGGTTCGTATTTTAATGAAAAATGTATCTTTGCGCCATGTTTATAAAAATGAAGAATATAATCGTTTTTGCTCTGTTATTGTTATTGGTCGGCACTGCGTGTAGCGATTACAATAAAATTGTAAAAAGTACAGACTACGAGTTCAAATATAAAAAGGCTCTGGAGTATTATGAAGCGGGCGAGTTTGTGCGTTCTTCCCAACTGCTGAGCGAGCTTGTTAATATTTACCGCGGAACCAGTCGTGCCGATGAGGTCTATTATTATTACGCCAAAAGCCATTACGGTGCGAATGATTATTTAATGGCGGGACATTGGTTTCGGACCTTGGTGAAAGATTTTCCAAAAAGTAAATATGCTGAGGAATCACAATACATGATTGGTTATTGTCATTACCTTGATTCACCAAAGCCACGGCTAGACCAGCAAGTAACTCAAAAGGCAATTGATGCCCTTCAATTGTATATGAATTTATACCCCAACAGCGATCGCATTGAGGAAGCAAACCGGCTGATTATCGAACTGCGCGATAAGTTGGTTTATAAATCCTTTCTGAGCGGAAAATTATATTACGATTTGGAAGATTATAAGGCTGCTGTTGTCGCTTTGACAAATTCCTTAAAAGAATTTCCGGATACCAAGTATCGCGAAGAACTCATGTTTATGCTGTTAAGGGCCAAGTATCTTTTGGCTATCAGAAGCGTAGAGGAAAAAAAAGAGGAGCGTTTAACCGATGCTTTGGATGAATATTTTACCTTTGTCGATGAATTCCCGGAAAGTGAACACCGGAAAGAGGCTGAAAAATTCTACGAGGAAACAGCAAGGTTATTAAATTATAACGAAGAGGCTAATTTATAAATAGATATGGATTATAAAAAAATTAAAGCTGAAAGCTCAACGGTTCCAAGAGATTTGAATGACTTGGAAGACCAAACAGGAAACGTTTACGAAACGGTGATGATCCTTGCAAAACGGTCTAACCAGATTTCTTCTGAAATGAAAGAAGAACTGAATCAGAAATTGCAGGAATTTGCTTCTTACACAGACAATTTGGAAGAAGTATTTGAAAACCGTGAGCAAATCGAAATCTCGAAGTATTACGAGCGCTTGCCAAAGCCGACCTTGATTGCTTTTGAAGAATTAAAGCAAGGACAAATTTACCATCGTAATCCTGCGAAAGAAAACCGCAAAGGACTCTAATTGGAAGCCTTTATGAGGCTTAAAGGAAAACATATTATCTTAGGATTGACCGGAAGTATAGCTGCCTACAAGGCGGCTTATCTTTTAAGAGGGCTAGTGAAAGAAGGTGCTGATGTGCAGGTTGTGATGACTCCCGCAGCGAAAGAATTCATTACCCCGGTTGCCATGTCAGCCTTATCCGGACGACCTGTCGCTTCGGAATTTTTTGCTGCCAACGACGGCACCTGGTATTCACACGTGGATATGGGGCAGTGGGCGGATTTAATGCTCGTCGCACCGGTTACGGCGGCTACGCTTGGCAAAATGGCAAATGGCATTGCCGATAATTTGTTGGTTACGACCTATATGTCGGCTAAATGTCCGGTTTATCTGGCTCCAGCTATGGACCTGGACATGTTTCGGCATCCTTCAACCTTGAAAAATCTAGACATTTTGCGTTCGTTTGGGAATGTCATTCTTGAACCAGGCGAAGGCGAACTGGCCAGCGGACTGCACGGCAAAGGGCGGATGCAGGAACCAGAACAGCTGGTGGAAGAAGTGGTCGCTTTTTTCTACTCAAAAAAAAAACTTCTGAATAGAAAGGTGCTGGTTACTGCCGGTCCTACCTACGAAAAGATTGATCCTGTTCGTTTTATCGGGAATTACTCTTCGGGAAAAATGGGCTTTGCCCTGGCCGAAGAACTGGCAGAGCAGGGAGCTGAAGTGCTTTTGGTGGCCGGGCCGGTAGGCGTGAAGTTGACGCATCCCAATATTCAACGGATTGATGTGGAGTCGGCAAGCGAAATGCACGAGGCATGCCTGCGTCATTTTCCGGCGATGGATGCGGCCATTATGTGTGCTGCCGTAGCTGATTACCGTCCCAAACAAGCAGCCGGGCAAAAAATTAAGCGCCAGGCGAATGAGATGAGTATTGATTTGGAAGCGACGGCCGACATTGCCGCTTCGCTGGGCAAACTCAAAACGAATCGCCAACTTTTGGTGGGCTTTGCGCTCGAAACAAACGACGGAGAGCAAAATGCCTTGGGCAAACTTCAAAAGAAAAACTTAGATTTCATCGTTCTCAATTCGTTGCAGGATCGTGGTGCTGGTTTTGGGGTGGACACCAATAAGATTACCATTCTTTCGAAAGACAATAATGCTCAACTATTTGAGTTAAAACACAAGGCAGAGGTTGCCGCCGATATTGTTGAAAAGCTGACTCAGGAATTGGCAAAGTTGTAAGACTTCTGCAGAATTTGATTATTTTTACTCCACAGGTATTTTTTGATTATGAAGAAACTAGGCTTCTTATTGCTGTTGGTTTTACTGCTTGTTGGTTCGGGCATGGCGCAGGAGTTGCGTTGCAATATCAGCGTATCGGGCCAGCAGATTCAGGGTGCTAATCGCAATGTTTTTCAGACCATGCAGGCCGACTTGTATGAGTTTATGAACAACCGCAAGTGGACCGACCACGTTTATTCGATGGACGAACGCATTGAGTGTAGTATTTATATTCGACTGACCGAGCAGCTTTCCTCAAACGAATTCAAGGGAAGCATCCAGGTACAGCTGCGTCGGCCAGTGTTCAATTCTGATTATGAAACCCCTTTGCTCAATATCAAAGACAACGATTTTCATGTGGAGTACGTGGAATACCAGTCCATGGAGTTTAATGAAACTTCAAACCGTGACAACTTGACGAACCTGATGGCTTATTATGCCTACGTCATCCTGGGAATGGATTACGATTCATTTTCGCCCAACGGAGGCACAGAATATTTTCAGAAAGCCCAGCAAATCGTAAACAATTCGCAGAACGTGCGTTATGCAGGATGGAAAGCATACGAAAGCGAACGGAACCGGTACTGGTTAGTCGAAAATCTATTGAACAAGTCGTATGCGCCTTTTCGCGATTGTACCTATCAATATCACCGGCTTGGCCTCGATAAGATGCACGAACAGATTGAAGAGGGGCGAGCTGCCGTTGCCGAGTCGCTTCGATCCATTCAGAAAGTATTTCGCTCCCGGCCTTCATTGTATATTTTGCAAATTTTTTTCGATGCCAAATCCGACGAGTTGGTCAATATTTTTTCCAAATCGTATCCGGATGAGCGCAACCGGGTGATGACCATTTTAAATGAAGTTGATCCATCGAATGGAAGCAAATACGAAAAGATAAATAAAGCAGCCGAAGAATTTTAAAAGCTAAAAACCGCCTCCGTGTTACAATCGCTCTATATTAAAAACTACGCTCTGATTGACAAGCTGTCGATTGAATTCAACAGCGGATTTAATATTGTTACCGGGGAAACCGGTGCTGGAAAATCCATTGTGCTTGGCGCACTCGGACTGATTCTTGGTCAACGCGCTGACCTTACGGTATTGCGCGATAAGAATAAAAAATGCACGGTGGAAGGAAGCTTTGCCGTGAAGGAATATTTTCTGGAAGATTTTTTTATTGAAAATGAGCTGGATTACGATGACCAAACTATTTTGCGGCGCGAAATTACACCAGCCGGAAAATCGCGGGCGTTTATCAATGATACACCGGTCAACCTCAAAACCATTCGTGAGCTGGCTCTACGCCTGATTGATATTCACTCGCAACACCAAAACCTGGAGTTGGGTAATCGCCTGTTTCAGCTAAAACTGGTTGACCTGGTGGCAAAAAACCAGTCCATTCTCAGCAATTATCAAAAACGTTTTTCCGAATATTCGACGGCAAAAACGAAATATGCCGATTTGGTCAGCGAGGCGGAGCAAGCCAAAAAGGATTTGGATTATTTTCAGTTTCAGTTTCAGCAACTGGAAGAAGCTAAACTGAAACCGGGAGAACAGTCTGAATTGGAATCGGAGCAAAACCAGTTGGAACATGCCGAAGACATTAAACTTACGTTTGGGCAGCTGAACCAAGACTTGGAAAGTGATGAGCAGGGGGTGCTGACACGTCTAAAGGAACATGTGAACCGACTCAATAAGATGAGTGATTATTTTACAGAGGCCAAGGAATTACACCAGCGCCTGGAATCCTGTTATTTGGAACTGCAAGACCTGGCGGAGGAGAGCTCGGCGGTAGCCGAACGCGTTGAGCATGATCCGGCGCGGATTCAGCTGGTGGCTGAGCGCCTTGATCTGATTTATTCACTCCAGCAGAAATTTCATGTGGCGACGGTTGAAGAGTTGCTGGAAGTTCAGGAGGACTTGGATCAAAAAATAGGGCAGGTGGCTTCGTATGACGAAGAAATAGCTCGCTATGAGCAGTTGATTGCTCTGCAGGAAAAGACCTTAAATGAACTGGCAGCGGAATTGACAAAAAGTAGGACTGGTGTTTCAGAGACTGTTCAGCAATCGGTGGTTGGCATGTTGCAAAAACTGGGGATGCCGAATGCCGTTTTTCAGCTCTACTTTGAGTTGACTGATCAGTTGGGGCAGATGGGGAAAGATGAAGTCCGCTTCCTGTTTAGTGCCAACAAGAGCGCCGAACCCCAGGAAATATCAAAAATCGCATCGGGTGGTGAAATGTCGCGATTAATGTTGGCTTTGAAAAGTCTGATTACTGACAGCAAGTCGCTTCCAACGATCGTTTTTGATGAAATTGATACTGGAATTTCGGGCGAAATAGCGGTAAAAATGGGCGATATTTTGAAAGGCATTTCAACAAAAATGCAGGTTATCAACATTACGCATTTACCACAAATTGCAGCTAAAGGCGATCACCATTACCAGGTGTACAAATTTGATGAAGGCGAAAAAACCTTCACTTCAATTCGTAAGCTTGAAAATAGCGAGCGGGTGGACGAGCTGGCTCAAATGCTGAGCGGCGACCGGAATTCGGATACGGCCCGCGAAACGGCGCGCGAACTGTTGGATTGAAAAATTGAGATAATCGTAGAATAACAAATACATGAAAAAAAAAATTGGATTAATTTTTTTTATTGGGTGTTGCTCGCTGATGTGGCAGTGTAAAAAGGATCGTTACGAAGTAAATGCAAATGAACTTCTCGGTAAAAAGTTTATCTATACCAGTCATCCGGATCATGGAAATGGGGAATTAGTGTTTAACGACACAATTATTTATCATTTTGCAAGGATGGATTCGGTTGCAGCAGAACAGCGTTGGTATAATCGGTTGGAGGATGGTACTGATGAACTGGCTCATGTTAAGTACATTTACAGAGAGTTGTATCTCTCCGGCAACAAAATGTTTTTCTTATGGACAAATAACAATGAGATGACATTTTCAGACCCTCTGTTTGAATTGGAATGGCATGTCCAATCGATAACTGACGGAGGAATGTGGGTCGATTTCTTTGCTAATGGTAAGCAAGTTATTTCTTCATCGGTGTTCCTGAGTCGGATAAACTAAAAGATATATCTTAGCTTATTCTATATTTTACTCATTCAGGTGTTTATTTTGAGCGGATGCCTCAGCGCCATCCGCTCATTAATAACGAATTATAGTCTTTCCTCCAAAATTGCCTGAATTTCGCCGGGGCCAATGTCGGCTTTCTCACCAATTTTCATTCCCCGTTCTTCAAAGCGTGATGTTATTCGGCCAATGGTTTCTGCCGGAACTTCATAATCGGGTAGGGTGGTTTTTATGCCGACTGACTCAAAAAAGGCAATGGTCTTCGCAATGGTCTGGTCAATGCGTTCGTCCACGGTTCCTTCACGAACTCCCCAGATTCGTTCGCCATATTGCAGAATTTTGTCCTGCTTTTCCTTACGGCGGATATGCATCATTCCGGGAAGCACAATGGCCAGGGTACGCGCATGGTCGATGCCGTGATAGGCGGTCAACTCGTGCCCAATCATGTGGGTTGCCCAGTCTTGTGGAACACCCATGCCAATCAGTCCATTCAGGGCCATGGTGGCACTCCACATAAAGTTGGCGGCGGCTTCATAGTCTTTGCGGTTAGCCAATACTTTCGGGCCTTCCTCAATCAATGTGTGCAAAATGCCTTCGGCAAAACGATCCTGTAAAGGCGAATTGACCGGAAAAGTGAGGTACTGCTCCATCACATGAATAAAGGCATCAACAATGCCATTGGCCACCTGGCGATCGGGCAGTGAGAAAATAACTTCAGGATCAAGCACCGAAAACTGAGGCATCACCGCCGGCGAGTCAAAGGCCAGCTTTTCTTCCGTTGAAACCCGTGTGACGACGGCATTTCCATTCATTTCAGAACCAGTTGCCGGAAGCGTTAGAACTGCGCCAATTGGAATCGCTTTTTGAATATTAACCTGGCTACGCTTGGCGCAAATATCCCAGGGTTCTTCGCCTTCATACAAAGCCGCCGCCGCAATAAACTTGGTTCCATCCAGTACGGAGCCACCTCCAACGGAAAGCAGGTAATCCACCTTTTCTGCTTTCACGAGCGCCACCGCTTTCATCAGGGTTTCGTAGTGCGGGTTGGCTTCAATGCCGCCAAATTCGATGACGTTGAAGTCTTTTGTTGCCGCTTTGACCTGGTCGTAAACGCCATTTTTAAAAATACTACCCCCACCATAGGTAAGCAGAATTTTCTTATCTTTCGGAAGCTCGTTGGCTATTTTAGCAATCTTTCCTTTCCCGAATAATATCTTTACCGGGTTTTTGAATTCAAAATTATACATGTGTTTTCTTTTTTGGTTCGGAGACCAAATTTAGTAAACCTTGAGCAGAATCACTGTTAATAAGTTTAAAGGTTTTTGATGGGTGGTCGAGCCAATCAGAGCATTCAGATTGGTATTCTGCTTTGTAGCTGAACGAACTTTCCTATTTTTGCGGTATGGAAAATGAAGAACTAAAGAACCGGATCACTTCACTTAGCGACGCTGAATTGATTGAATTGCTCAAGCTGCGTGATTCGTATCAGCCGGAAGCGGTCGAATTTGCTGTTCAGGAAGCGCTCAGAAGGCAATTGATCCAGTCGGAAGTCGACTTGCAGTCGACCAGGTTTCAGTCGAAGCATCGTCATGCTAAGACCATCTTTCCACATCTGAATAATGAAAAACAGTTTCAAAAGGTTTTCAGTAGCTTGATTCGGGTTTTATATCTGGTCGCCATTATTCCCTTTGTTTTTGGTGTTTTAAACCTGATTGAACCCAAAGTTCGCGACGGGTTGGTGCTGCTCGGCCTTGGCTTATTGTGGGCGGGACTGAGTGTTCGTTTACAAATGCGGCAACGTGCGCAAACTCCACTCGTGTTGATGGTGTTGCTCCTGTTTGGTTTAATTCGTGGGTTTTTTAGCTTAAAAGATCTGTCGGGCTTGCAGCTTACCGACCTGATTATTTTTGGAGTGGCCATCCTTTTGTTGACTTATGTTTTGGCTTATATTCGTGTTTTGTTGGTTCGGAGGCAAAACAATGAGGTCCATTCGGATTAAGCGACACTTTTACCTGTAAAAAGCGCACACTTATCGAAAAAAGTAGATCATTGGAAACGTTGTTGTATAGCTTTGTCTCAGTATTTGAATCTTTTTCGATTTTGCAGAAAAAAACTAAAAAATGAAAACACTTTGCCATGAAAACGAGTCAGCTAATTGCCATTTGTCTTTTCCTTGTATTTATTACCTCGTCTTGTTTTTCATCGACATCGCCTGAATGGGATGATGACGAAATACAAACGTATGAGATTTCCAATTTTGAGCGAATCGTTTTGGAGGGCGGTTACAAAGTAATTCTGAAACAGTCGGATCGACCCGGCTTGCAAATTAAGGCAGACGAAGAATTCTTCGAGCACATCAAGGTCGATAGCGACGGGCACACACTGAGCGTGACCCTTCACGAGCGGCATCTTAACTTTAGCGGTGTAATACTGTATGTTGAATTTGTTGATTTGAATGAATTGCGAATTGAGGGTGGTGTGAAACTCGAGACCAAAGGCTATGTTGACTTGAACGATTTTTATTTACGTGTTGAAGGCGGCGCTAAAATTGAGATGGAAATGAAGGTGGACCACCTGAGAGTTGTTGGTGAAGGAGGTGTTAGTTTTAATTTTCGGGGCGTGGCAAAAACAATGGGAGCCCGGATTTCAGGAGCGGGCCATATCGATGCTGACGAATTGAAAACTCAAGTCGTGACGATCGAAATAGAAGGAATTGGAGGAGGATCGGTGTATGCGATTGATTTATTGAACGCTAAAATAGAAGGTGTTGGAAAAATTCGTTATAAAGGAAACCCCGAGGTGAAAAAAATCGTTGAAGGGCTTGGCCTGGTTAGCCCCGAGTAAGTTTAGTTTGCTTAGAAAGTTGAAAACAGGATCCTGAAAAGTGTCCTGTTTTTTGTTAATGTAAATTCTTATTGATGAGCGATTAAAACCAAAGCATTGCAAAAATTGTTTAGGTTTTTGAATCATTATTACTATTTTTGGAAACTTCGATAGAAAAAATGTAGGATTTATCTTGATTTATTAATAAAACTGAAAGAGGAACAAATTATGAAGCGATTGTTTTTATTAACTATTTTTTGCCTTGGAGTGGTTGCCGTCGGGTTCGCACAAGATACTGTTGACGCGGTTCAACTGAAGAACGACGGAAACGATGCATTACGCGCAAAAGATTACAAAAAGGCTCTGGAATTGTTTGAGAAATCATTAGCAAACTGGAGCGAAGAAGAGCAGGACAATGCCATGATCTACAATGCTGGGTACTGTGCCTACAAAGTGAAGAACTTCGAAAAGGCTGTCAAGTATTTTGGGCAGTCGATTGAGAATAACTACAAGACGTCAACAGCCTATTTGTATAAGGCCAATGCGCAACGACAAACAGGTGATGATGATGGATTTGTAGAAACGCTGGAAGCAGGGATGGCTTCGAATCCGAATGATATGAAGATGAAAGACATGCTTTCAACGTTCTACCTGAAGGAAGGAAATGCGTTTTATAAAAAAGGTGCTGCGATTTTAAAGGAGGCTGCTTCCGATGTGGCTGCCGGTAAATTTACTACCAATGATGACCAGTATAAAGCTGCAACGACTGAAGCCAGAGAAGAATTCAAAAAGGCATTGCCCTATTTTGATAAAGCGCTGAAGCTGACCCCGAATGACGACACGGCCAAGCAGCTGAAAGCGGCGGCTACGCAAGCCATCAATGGATAATTTCTGAATAGAACATAAACTAGAAAAGCTGCTCAATTGAGCAGCTTTTTTATTGCACTCCCATCACTTTCATCGCCAGTTTGTAGACCGATGTGCGAGCGGTTACAAACAAGGTCTTGCGGTTTTTGCCTCCAAAGCACAGATTGGCTGGCTGCTCCGGAATCTGAATGGCACCCAGCTTTACGCCATCTTTTGAATAAACCGAAACAGCCTGGTTGGTCAGGTAAACATTGCCTTGATGGTCGATGGTCATTCCATCAGATCCTTCAGGTGCAAAGAATGTTTTGTTGGCTAAGCTCCCATCTTGCTGGATGTCGTATTTCCAGATTTTCTTGTCGTTGATATCGGCCACATATAAAGTCGAACCGTCCGGCGTACCAATGATCCCGTTTGGCATAACAAAGCCATCGGCAACCCGGCTCATTTTCCCTTTCGGAGTTACGCAGTAAACAGCTCGTTCATCCTGTGCCTGAACTTGTCCTTCGGGCCACCAGGGGCGATGGTAATAGCTGTCGGTAATGTAAATGTTGCCGTTGGGGTGAATCCACAAATCATTGGGGCCGTTCAAATGATTGCCGTCATAACCATCGGCAAGCACGGTCTTATTTCCTTTCAAATCAATTTTAATCAGTTTGTTCCGGTAGTCGGCACATGCAACCAGTTGCCCGTCGTGATCGAAATATAAACCATTCGCCCGCTCGCCGTCAACCTCAAATTCCATGATTTCATCATTTTCGTTCCAGATATAGATTTTGTTGTTAGGCTGGTCAGTAAAATAAACTTGTCCCTTTTTATCGGGAGCCGGACCTTCGGTAAAAGCAAAGCCAGATGCTATTTTCTCAACTTCAGCATTGGGTTTGATGATTTTCCTGAGCTGATCAGGCTTTTGAGCCGAAGTGCTTAACGACAGGGAGATGAATAAGCAAAGAGTGGATAAACGCATGATTGTCTTCATAATATTAAGTTTAAACGGATTTCTGTCCACGAATATATTGAATTTTAGCCGAAAGCTTATCTTTGCGGCTTGAGATAAGGATGGGAAACATGTGCAGACTACTCGTTGGATTATTGATTTTGTTGCTCGGGGGGCAAGCTGTTTTTTCGCAGGAGAAACGTGATTTCTATTTGTGGAATACGACCTATCTCAATGTGACGTTAAGCCCCCAATACAATTTGAGGCTGAGCACTAAAGTTCAGTACCTGACCGGTGATAATCTTCGTGAGATGACTTACCTTGATTTGTCTGTTTCGCGTAAGATGAATGATTGGTTAAACCTTGGGTTTGCTTTTCGAACTTCGCAGCATCAAAAGTTAACAGGTGAAAAGATGGAATACCGCCCCCAATTGGTAAGCACCATGCATTTGTCGTCATCAAAAATAAAATGCAGCACAACCAATCGGCCCGAATACCTGATGTTTAGCGAAGGGGAAAGCTACGGGCGTTTTTACCACAATATCTTTGTTCATTTTTCTTCCTTTGGAAAGTGGCCCAAACCTTATCTGGGTGAAGAACTGTTTACCAAACTCAATGGGGAGCAGCTGCATTTAGGCCGGATATACGGTGGTTTGCACGTCCTCGAACGGAAACATTTCCGCGTGGATGTATATTACGTTTGGCAACAGCTGAAAGTCAGTGGGCAGTGGCACGGGGCCGATGTGGCCGGACTGAACCTGCATTTTCTTATCTAAGCGGCTAAAACAAATAGGAAAACTTCAGCCGGAACGCGAAATTGCGCGGCAATCCCGGGTAGTAATACCGCGGCGCGCTTCCTCCAAACGAGCTGGCATTAATTAGAACCATGGAACTGTAATGTTCTCCGGTAAGATTGTTAAGGGCTAACAGGGCTTTCACGTTGAGACTTCCCCAGGTTTTCAGATATTGAACGTTTGCATTTAACAGGCCATAGGCATCCGAATAGATGGAATTGTCGTCACGTAACGGAATCTTTCCCACTTGTTGGTAATTCAGCTGGAAGTTGAAGCGCTGTTTGATAATCAGGGCATAGCTGAAGTTTGTTTGGTGGCGCGGCGTTCCTGTGAGTTCTTTGTCCGAATAGTCGTTTTCGCCATCTACAAAATCAAGGAAATAGAACGGCGAAAAACTTCCGTTTACGGCCAGTTGGTGGGTTCGGTGTTGTCCTTCCGGCAGTTGGTATTGGAAGTAGTATTCCAATCCCGGATGAGCGGTTTTTCCGGCGTTGATTCCCAGGTAGGCATCTTCGTCCACCCGCCGTGCAACCAGTAAATTTTCAATGCTCATGTAAAAAGCCGAGATGTCGTAGTACAATTCATCAAACAAATAACCGCGGCTTCCTAATTCGTAGTTCCAGCCGGTTTCAGGCTGAATATCGGTATTTCGCCCGCCTTCCGGCAGTAAGGTTTCTTCCAGGCTGGGGGGCGAAAACCCATGACTCACCTGTGCGTACAGCTTGTTCTTATCAGTCAGCGAGTAGTTTACAGCCACACGGGGCGAAATAATTGTCTTAAAAGAATGGTCGCCAGATCGGTCGCCGTCTGCGGCGAGTAAATCGGTGTAGTCGTAATATGTTTTGTTGATATTTGCTCCGGCTGAAACTCGTAACCGCTTGGCTAAATAGTAATCAATTTGCCCAAAGCCATTGACATAGTTTCGCTTTTCCTTGTTGTCAGAAAGAATGTCGCCCTTGGTTCTGTCGTCGGTATTCTCGTATGTTGCCCAGTCGTAGTTTTCAAAGAAACTCTCATTCCCCAGCATGATTTTCCAACTTCCGTTTTCGGTGGGAATCGTTTTCTCCACAACAAAACGCCCGCCGAAATAATGACTTTCTTCGGTTAGAAAATTAAACGGCCGCAATTCATCTGACGCACGGTTTTGCCCAAAGAAACTGATGGTTGACTTCCAGTTACGGTTCCAGTCAGAAATGACCGACGCGCCCAGCAGATTCTTTTGATAGTCTTCGTAGCCACGAATGGCTGCCCAGTTTCCGGCTGCCAGTTCGGGGGTCTTAGTGAAGGTGTCCAAATCCACCGAGCTGGGAATATACGCCTTTAAATCCGTGTGGTTCACGATCAGGTTTAACTGGTGACTGGCAATATCAAACTGGCCGACATAATTCAGATTGACCCGTTCCGTTTCGTTGTTTTCACGATAGCCGTCAGAACTTAGTCGCTCAACAGCCAAATGGTTGTTGCTGTAATCTCCCGTCAGGTAAAGGTTACCATTAAACTCGTGGGTTTGATATGATCCAAAGCCGTAGTCAACCGAAAATTGGTTCTGATCTGGATGAACGGCATCAAACAGCAAGGTGCCGCCCAGACCAGCGCCGTAAAAACCGGAGGCTGGTCCTTTAATGACTTCGATACTTGACAAAACCGATTGATTCAAATCTTCAATGGTGGTTTCTCCAACGCCATTGGTTAACGGAATTCCGGCATAGTAAGCCCGAATCTTGTTGGAAGCGTATGGCGTGCGGCTCCCAACCCCGCGAATAGTCAAACGATTGGTTGTCAGACTGGCACTTTGCATGTATACGCCGGGCACCTGGTTCAGCACAAAATCAATGGATTGCAAGGAGTTTTGCTCGAGTTGGTCGGCCGATAAGATTGAAATGGCAGCCGGAATTTCCAATAGTCGGCTCTCGTAATGAAAAGCATGTACGGTAACTGCATCAATAGCAAATACCGAATCCTGAATGGATGATTCTGACTCCAAGCTCACTGAGTCTTGAGCCGGAACACGATGAGATAGAAAAATAGAAAGAAGGGTTATTAAGGTTGGTAGCCAATTTTTCATCGCTATGAATTGATTTTTTTTGGTTTGCAGAGCTTACTCTCTTTTTTTGCTTTCACGTCACACTTTTTGCAGCAGTATTTGGCGTCTTCAGGCTCCACATAATCCTTTTTCTTGCAAGCACTTTTACCCATTGGTTCAATTGTCTTTGTTGTTTTTCAGAAGAACAATGGATTAGCGGAATTGTTTTTTTGGAGGATTGGGGGCGCACTGTGAACCTAACAGGCAAGTCGCAACACCAGAACTCAAGCTTCTATTCAAACCGCTTTCCCCACCATGCTTTTAGACGCTCCATGATTTTAAGTTCCGTCGCGTTGTTTTGAGGTTTGTACAGGCGTTCGTTTTTGACTTTCTCCGGAAGGAAATCCTGTTCTGCAAAGTTGCCTTTGTAGGCATGTGCGTATTTGTAGTCCTTGCCGTAGCCCAGGTCTTTCATCAGTTTCGATGGCGCATTGCGAATGTGGAGAGGAACGGGTAAATCGCCGGTTCGTCGAACCAAATCCTGCGCTGTATTAATGGCTTCATAAGCCGAGTTGCTCTTGGGCGACGTAGCCAGGTAGATGGTGCATTCCGATAGAATGATGCGTGACTCGGGCGGTCCGATTTTATGCACTGCATCGAAGGTGCTTTGTGCCAAAAGCAGCGCATTGGGATTGGCGAGCCCCACATCTTCGGCAGCTAGAATGAGCAGCCGGCGGGCAATAAATTTGATATCTTCGCCACCTTCGAGCATACGGGCCAACCAGTACACCGCCGCGTCGGGATCACTGCCCCGGATGCTTTTGATGAAAGCCGAAATAATGTCGTAATGCATTTCACCATTCTTGTCGTAAATAGCCTGGCTGCTTTGAAGCCGGTCGGTGACTTTCTCGTTTGTGATGACAACCTTTGGACCTTCTTCGGCCAGCACAACCAGTTCGAGAATGTTGAGCAGTTTCCGGGCATCGCCGCCAGAAAAGCGCAACAAAGCTTCATGTTCCTGAACCACGATTTCCAGTTTCTTGAGGTCGGTATCTTTTTGAATAGCCAAGTCCAGAATTTTCAGCAGGCCCTCTTTTTCCAGATGTTTCAGCACATAAACCTGGCAACGTGAGAGCAGTGGCGAAATCACTTCGAAGGAAGGATTTTCAGTGGTGGCGCCAATCAATGTTACTACGCCCTGTTCAACTGCACCCAACAACGAATCTTGCTGCGATTTGCTAAACCGATGAATCTCATCGATAAACAAAATGGGATTGGGATGATTGAAAAACTGCGTCTTTTTCGCTTTTTCAATGACTTCACGAACATCTTTCACGCCCGAGTTGATGGCGCTCAAAATATAAAACGGACGGTCGAGCGTGTTGGCAATGATCTTTGCCAGCGTGGTTTTTCCAACCCCGGGCGGGCCCCATAAAATGATGGACGAGATGTTTCCTGATTCAATCATTTTGCGCAAAACGGCTCCTTCACCAACCAGATGATCCTGGCCAATGTAGTCGTCCAGCTTTTTCGGGCGAAGTCGTTCTGCAAGGGGAGATAAGCTCATTTTTACCCTTTTTTAGTTACAATACCGCTTAATAATATTGTACGCATCCTGAATGCCCAGTTCGCCGGCTTTACTCAGGTCGTTGGCACCTCCGTCCATTTCGTCCAGATAAATCTTGGTCAGGCCCCGGTTAAAGTAGGCTTCAGCAAAGTCAGGTTGTAGCTCAATGGCTTTGTCGAAGTTTCGGATGGCTTCCTGGTAGCGGCCCAGTTTACAAAGGATGAACGCTTTGTTGTAATAGGCGAATGGAAAATCAGGTTTAATGTGAATACAAACCTGGTAGTCATTGAGAATATCTTCGTAATCATTGACCATCTCCGGAGTGTTTGGGTTTGGCTCTGGTGTTGATCCCACCGGGATGGTCATATCCTCCGAGAAGTCTGGCAACGACTCGAGCAGTTCAACCATCTGCACCCGGCAGTTTGCACGGCTAAAATGCGCCAGCGTGTTTCTTTCATCCATGGTAATGGCTTGGTCAAAATCATCCATGGCTTCGCTGTATTCGCCCACCAAAAACTTAAAAATTCCCCGGCTTAGATGATTTTCAGCCACCTTGTTTGCTTTAATTTTTTCGTTAAAGTATAATATTTGATTTCTGAAATGATCTTCGAAAGTGGTGGTTTTGATGTTACTGATCGTCATCATTGGCGTATAGTTGTTGAAGCGGTTCAACTCTTCCAATGCCAGGTTGTAATATTGCAAACGCTCGTAGTCAACCGAATTGCGGCTGAATGATGAGATCACGAAAATGTCCTGCAATTCAATGATGATGTTCCGGTTTTGGATGCGACCATCGTCCACGTCTTGCTCATCATCTGTGGGCAGGTTACGGGTGTCGGCCAGCGAAAGGCGAAAGCGGCGGCGGTCCCGTTGTTCCTGTGTTTCCTCCTGCTTTTTCTCTTGTTTTTGCTGGGTATTTGGGCGCTGGGGCGTTTGTGCCGGAGGCTTTTGTTGTGTATTTTGTGCTTGTTGCTGGCCTGCTGCCCCAGGGCTTTGCTGTTTGGTTTGCTGCTGCTGTTGCGCCAGAGCGTCATCTTCCAGCATGCGTTGCCTGATGTTCAGGCGCGGATCCAGCTTGGCGGCCACGTCATAGTCGTTCTCGTATCCCGGTATTTTCAGAACTTCCTTGGCAATTCCCCGGTTAAAATATGCATTCGGCAAGGTTGGGTTGATATCCAATGCTAAATCATAGTCCATAATGGCACCTTGGTAATCTTCCAGTCGTTGCTTCACGATACCCCGGTTGTTATAGGCGTATGCATTCTGCGGATCCAGTTTGATAGTTTGGTCGAAGTCGCGCAGGGCGGCGGCAAAATCTTCCAGTTCGAAACGCGCCAATCCCCGCAGCAAGTAAGCGCTGGCAAAGTGCGGACGAATCATGATGGCCCGGTTCAAATCGCGAATGGCTTCGGGAATGTCACCTTTCAATATGTTGGCATTGCTTCGGTTAATGAAGCTGTTGATAAAGTTGGGGTTAATCTCCAGTGCCTTGTTGTAATCGGCAATGGCCCCTTCAATATCTTTTAATGAAAGTTTGGCAATTCCCCGGTTGTTATAAATTGCCTCGTTGTCAGGGTCAAGTTCCAGTGCACGGTTATAGTCGGCAATGGCGGCATCGTAATCTTTCAGTTCCAGGTAAGCCAGTCCACGATGCATAAACGCGTCCGGGTAATAGGGTTTAATGCTAATTGCCTTATTGTAATCCTGAATAGCTCCCCGGAAGTCCTCGAGCTGGTGCTTGGCCACCCCTCTGAAATAGTAGGGCTCCGGAAGTTGTGGCTTAAACTTGATGACAATGTTGAAATTTTCGATTGCCCCAACATAGTTGCCAATCTGGATCCGGGTTTGTCCCACACGGATGTAGTGGCTAATATTCAACTGACTAAAAGCCAGGTTAGAAAGGAGCAAGAATATAAGGGATAATTTGATTTTCATCTATTTAGTCTTTTCAGCCAATCATGTTTTTTTTTCTTTGCAAGCTCCGTTTGAGGTCCGTTTTGCTTCATCCGGACAGCTTTCAAACGAATGGCTGATACTTGTTGGGTTATCACATGTTGTTATTTTCGTGTGGCGCAATTTACAAAGAGCAAAACGAATATTCTAAGTTGATTGGCGATGTTTTTTGTATTTTTATTCAAATTTTGAATTTTTAACAAAAATCGATCCAATGAAACGATGTGACTGGTGCCTGAAAAATGATTTGTACATTGAATATCATGATACCGAATGGGGCGTGCCGGTACACGATGACCAGCTGTTGTTTGAGTTTTTGTTGCTGGAAGGCGTGCAAGCCGGATTAAGCTGGTTGACGGTTTTACGCAAGCGTGAAAACTATCGACAGGCGTACGACAATTTTGATCCGGTGAAAGTAGCGGCATACGACGACGCTAAACTGCAGGAGTTGCTGCAGAACGAAGGCATTATCCGCAACCGCCTGAAGGTAGCGGCCAGTGTGAACAATGCCAAGCGCTTTCTGGAAGTGCAGCAGGAATTCGGATCGTTCGACCAATACATCTGGTCCTTTGTTGATTTCAAGCCCATCGTCAATCATTTCGAAAAGTTGGAAGAGTTGCCCGCCCGGACAGAACTTTCTGACAAGATCAGCAAAGACATGAAAAGCCGGGGATTCAAGTTTGTAGGATCGACCATTATTTATGCGCACATGCAGGCTACTGGCATGGTCAACGATCATTTGGTAAGCTGTTTCCGGCATGCCGAACTGGATGGGGTGAAGTAGGCTTAAGCTGCTTGTCGCCCGTAAGCTGGGAAATGAAGGGGCTACTGAATTTGCCCTTGATCGTTGTTGTAAAAAAGAGGCTGAACGTGTTCTGATCAGCCTCTTACCCTAATTCTTATGAAATGAGCTCACCGCTCAATCCCGCTAGTTGCACGGTGAAGTGCTGGGGCCACTGTGATGTCCACCTCCGTGTCCACCACCTTGTCTTCCACCGCCATGCCTGCCACCGCCACGACTATCGCGATCACCAGATTTGAATCCATCACCAATTTTGTAGCCATCATCATTCCCTCCGCCTGCCGTGGCATTATTGCTCAGCAAGATCATCATGGTTGCAGCCGATGCAGCGGCATAGCCGGTTTTTTTGATCGCTTCCTTTCGTGTCATCTTCTTCCCTAAAGAATCTTGAATTTTCGTCCCAACGTCAGTTTTTCGTTTTTCCATTTTAAGTGAATTTGTGTATTAATATAAATATATTGGCTCTAGAATTGAATTTCTAAGATCGAAACTGCTGATAGGTACTGACCTACTGGGGCAATTTAAGTCTTGCCTGTCAGGTGAACAATAGGTAAATTCCCCTAAAATTTTTTTGCTCTTGCTGAGCAGCCTCTTTTCAGGGGTTTTGTGAGCGTCTCCATGTTCATCCTATCAAACTAGTTCCGCGCTAACGGGCTTATCGTTTTGTGAGATATTTTTCGTTAACAGGCAACGATTGATCTGAAGTCAATCAAGGCATTGATTAGATCAAGTATGAGAAGCGTTCTCATGGGAAATATTTTTATATTTAACGCCACATTCATCCGCAACCAATTTATTAAACAGTGTTTCAATGGCTGACATTCCCTACATTAAACGAAAAATTGGACAGAGTTACCTGGTTTGGTTTCAGAACAGCAATTTATACTTTCAGTTGGAGGAGCCGGCCTGGTTTGTCTTTCAAGAAATTGTTCGAGACAACCAGCCTGAATCAGTTGCCTCTGAATTGGAGCAACGGTATGGGTGGACCCCGGAGGAGAGTCTGACCTTTGTAAGTGAAATTAGATTTCGGGTTGACCAGATGAACCAGCCTCTTGCTATAGGCTCTGATTCTGATCCGGAGCCTGATTTTGCGCAGGCAGCTCAACACAATTTTAATTCATCCTCGGGTTATTCTTACCGGTTGGGAACCCGGGTGATCCGGTTTTCTTTCGAAACACCTTGGCTCGAGCGGTACATTCATCCCCTGATCAGTCATTTGGAAGCACCCGGAAATGAGGGTGAAGCGATTCTTTTTGAGTTGTTCACATTTCAGGAGCAGGTTGTTTTCAGATCCAACAAGGAGGTGAGGGGAATATGGGGTACTGACGAAAGCCACCTGGTAAAAGGCATGGTGTTTTTGGAACTGATTAATGTGCTTCATCAAAAGAAAAAAGAAGACTGGCTGATGACTGTTCATGCCTCGGCAATTACCAATGGCCGGAAAACGATCCTTTTTTCGGCGGCTCCCGGAAGTGGAAAGACAACCCTTGCCGCTTTGCTGCGGGCGCAGGGATACCATCTTATTTCTGACGACTTTGTGCCGTTTGATAAATTCTCGATGAATGCCTATCCTTTTCCGATAGCTATGTCGGTCAAGGAAGGCTCAATGGAAGTGCTGACTTCGTACTATCCCGAACTGGCCGGCAAGCAGTTGAGAGAAGTTGCCCCAAATAAAAAAGTACGGTATTTACCCATTGAAAATGATTTGATGCAGCTGATTTTCCCCGTGAAGGAAATCATCTTTGTGAAGTACAATCCGGCCATCGATTTTCAATTGGATCAACTCGATTTTTATGAAGCGCTAAGGTTGCTTCTCGAACAAGTTTGGGTGCCACCGACTCCCGGCAACGTAGAAATCTTGTTTGATCGGGTGGCAGACCTGTCGTTTTATCAACTCAATTATTCCGACAACTCAAAAGCTTTGGAAGCGATTAACCAATTGTTTGCCAATGACTGACAGGGAAATCTATTATTTTACAGGGAAATGCCTTGCTTTGGAGGAACATCCGGAGTTTAAAGACCAAGTCATTGCCTGTGTAAAGTCTGAGATGATTGACTGGCACCAGTTTGTTTCGTTGTGTAGTGATCACCTGGTTCTACCTGCCATCTATCTGAAATTTAGGGCATACGATATTCTTGACCACTTGCCGGAGGATTTGTCAAGCCATCTGCAGGAAGTTTATGCGTTGAATGTGTCCAGGAATACACAAATTCTGAAACAGCTTCACGAGATCATCAGCGTGCTGAACCCACACAAGATCTATCCGGTGTTTCTGAAAGGATCGGCTAATTTGCTCGACGGGCTTTACGCTGACATTGGCGAACGGATCCTTGGTGACATCGATTTTCTGGTTTCTGATGACGAATACCTCAAATCGGCCCGACTGATGAAGGATGCGGGATATGCTGAAGCGTATGATACACCAGATTATAAAGACATCAAAACTTTTAAGCATTACCCGCGGCTCTATCATCCCGGGTACGGGGCAACGATTGAAATTCACCGGATTCCGGTTGATGAGGAGTTCACAGGATGGTTCAACAATGAGCTGATTGAGCTTGAAAAGCAGTCGGTGGAGGACTTACCCGGATCATATGTGCCTTCGGCCAAACATAAACTTATCCATAACTTTATTCATGGGCAGCTTTCCAACCAAGGGCACTTGTTTGGACGATTGTCGCTGCGTGGAGCTTATGATTTGTATTTGCTATCGAAAAAATTTCCGCTGGAGCGAGCACTCACAGAAATTAAACCGAGGCAAAAAGCAATTGCCTATTTCGCCCTGGTTCGCCGCGTATTTGGCTTAGACCTGGCCTTTTTCCCAAAAAGAAATAGGGCTTACCGGGTGCTTTATACCAAACATGCGCTAAACTTGTCATCCGTTTTATTCTACAATGCACACCGCAGCACCCTGTTTCTTGGAGAACGGATTTTCAAGGGCTATCTGGGGCAGATTTTTCAGGCATTTTACTCTGAAGAGAAGCGGACCTACTTAAACCGGCGAATCTTTAATCGCAAGTGGTATGGCGATCATTTACGCCTTTACCTGAAATTTTTTGCAAAAAACAAGTAAATACATGTCAGTAATTTTGCATATTCTGTCACGTTGTCTTGATGAGACAGTGGTGAGGAATTGCAGAAAAACAGTCTAAATAGCCTATGGTTTAATTTAAAGGGTTATTTTTGACAATATATATCCGCTTAACGACTAAACTTAATGCAAATGGAAACGACGAAGAAACCTGCAAAACTATCCAAAGCCAAATTGTTTTATGAAATCTACAAAGATCCCGATAGGAAGCCGCTTAGACAGATGCTGACAGAGATTAGCCACCTCACTTTTTTCAATAAAACAATTCCACGAGTTTACTTTTCCAGGTACCTTTTTAAAAAGGGAATGGGAAACATTGAAAATTATATTCCGTCAGATCATTTAGATCGAATCACATCATTTTTTAATGAGAAAGACATTTCTCTTACGCTGGAGAATAAATTGTATTTCGATTTATACTACAAGCAATTCAATATCAGGTTGCCTAAAACGATTATGTACAACCTTAAGAAAATTTTCTTTTTTGGAACTGATAGCTTTCAATTGGATAATGGACAGGATTTTCATGCGGTATTGAAAGATATTTTCAATAACAATCCAGATTACGATTCAATTATTATAAAGAAAATGTATGGGAGTTACGGGGGATATGAGATTTATAAATTATCCAAACAGCGATGTGAGGAAGATGCACCATACGTTGAAGCGATTTACCAGGATGTTGTTCGTTCAGGTTTTTTGTTTCAGGAAACAATCATTCAACACGAGCATGTGGACAAACTAAATCCTTCGTGCGTAAATACCATTCGAATTGACACTTTTATTGATAGCACCGGGAAGGTTGATGTCATATCAGGTTTTATCAGAATCAACATTAATGATTCGTACCTCGACAACATTACCCAAGGGGGATATGGAATTGGAATAAATTTGAACGCTGGGACGCTGAAGAAATATGGTTATTGTTACCCAAAGTATGGCATCAAAGTACTCACTTCGCATCCGGTAACAGGAACTGTTTTTGAAGGTTTCGAGATTCCGTATTTTGATCAGGTTAAAGAGTTGGTCATAAATGCTGCAAAGTTAATGCCTGGTTTACGCTTGGTTGGCTGGGATGTGGCTATTGAAAAGGAGGGTCCGGTTCTGATCGAAGGAAACTCAACTTACGGTGCTAATGGCAATGATTTTCATGATGGTGGATACAGAGTCAACAAGGTATACCAAAATGTGATGAAGGAATTCCAGCAACTGTCAAAATCGTAGTTCACATAGTTCATTCTTTAGATGACCAACAACTTGACGGGACAACTGTCCGCTGTTTGCCAGATTCGTATCCATAGCGGCTGTCATAAGCTTTTCATTTGAACAAAGCTGCATCCGGAAGACTTTCTATTATAGAACAAGTCTTAAAATTGGATGCGGGAAACAGTTTTTTTGTGGTTGAAGTGGCTCATTGTTGGTGCGATGGGATTTGGTTTTTTGGTCGGTGGCTGCGCTGGCCGGAACGTGAAAACCATGGTCGTAACGGCTACAGCCTATAACTCCATTGGTTCACAGACTCATCCCGACCACGAAGCCATTACGGCTTGGGGCGATACCCTGGAGCCAGGCATGAAGTGCATCGCTGTTTCGCGCGACCTCATTCCCGAAGGCTTAACCTACGATACTAAAGTAAAAATTGAAGGATTGCCAGGAACCTACCGGGTGCTCGATAAAATGAACCGGCGCTGGACCCAGCGAATCGATATTTATATGGGAAACGACAAGGAAGCAGCGCTGGATTGGGGAGCGCAGCAAGTAATCATTTCGTGGAAGGCAGACGAGTAAGTTTTCCGGCTTCTTCATGGACTTGATAAGACTATTGAGCGAGTTAGCGGACAGGCATTAAATATTAACCGGCTTTGTGACCCAGATTGGGAATGACTTCTTATTTTTGTACCATTCGTAAAATAATCCATCAGACCAATGAAACTAAAATTGCTACTCGTTCTATTTCTGTTTTCTATTTCAGGGATATTTGCAGCACAGGTTGATACCTTGCGTGTTGAAAGCCAAGTGATGAAGAAAAACATTTCCAATGTGGTCATTGTCCCTGAATCTTATCAGGAGGGCACTGAAAACTTGCCGGTGGTGTATCTCTTGCATGGCGCTACCGGAGATTATCGTGATTGGGTCTCCAAAGTTCCGGCAGTCAAGGCCTATGCCGATCATTATCGTTTGATGATCGTTTGTCCCGATGGGGGTTTCACAAGCTGGTATTTCGATAGTCCGGTGGACGAGGCCATGCAATACGAAACCTATGTTTCACGCGAGTTGGTCCAAGCCATCGATCAGCAATACAGAACCATCCCTTCGCCCGAAGGCCGCGCAATAACTGGCTTGAGCATGGGTGGTCATGGCGCTTTTTACCTGGCGTTTCGTCATCCGGAGGTGTGGGGCGCTGCCGGAAGTATGAGCGGAGGCCTGGATATCCGGCCTTTTCCGAATAACTGGGATATTGCCAAGCGATTGGGAACCTATGCCGAAAACAAAACGAACTGGGAAGAGAACACCGTGATCAATCTGGTTTATTTGCTCGATGGGAGGAACTTGAAGCTGATTTTCGATTGTGGCGTGAATGATTTCTTTTACGATGTCAACAAGCGGATGCATGAAAAACTGCTGGAGCGCAATATTCCGCATGAATATGTTGAACGTCCGGGAGCCCACAACTGGGAGTACTGGACCAACGCAGTGAAATATCACGTGCTGTTTTTTCACGATTTTTTTGAATCATCGAACGAAGTACGGCAGTAAAGTGTCAGGCCAAAAGATGAGTTGAATGCGGTTTAAATTTACCTTAAATCAGGACAACTAGTTTAGGCAACCTGTTTAAACCAATCATTTTCCGTTAATTTTGCATCGGTTTACGCAATAAAATTAATAATAATACGATCCTAAAAATGAATAACATGACCATTAGCGCATTACAGAAAGCCCGGGCTGATTATCAGCCTAAACTTCCAAAATCTCTGAAAGGTGCCGTGAAAATCGTAGACGGCGCGGCAACTGAATCTGTTGCTGATCAGGAAGACATTAAAAAACTATTCCCCAACACCTACGGAATGCCCATCCTTACCTTTGAGGAAGGTGTGGAATCAGCCAACGTCCCTGCGGTAAACGTGGGTGTCATTCTTTCGGGCGGACAAGCGCCAGGCGGACACAACGTGATTTCCGGCATTTTCGATGGCATCAAAAAACTAAATCCGGACAGTAAGTTGTATGGTTTTCTGGGTGGCCCGGGAGGATTGGTTGATCACCAGTACAAGGAAATTACTGCCGACTTCCTGGAAGTTTACCGCAATACCGGTGGTTTCGACATCATTGGTTCGGGGCGTACCAAGCTGGAAGAAGAGGCGCAGTTTGATAAAGGTCTGGAAGTTCTGAAAAAGCTGGACATCAAAGCGCTGGTGGTCATTGGTGGCGACGACAGCAATACCAATGCCTGTGTTTTGGCCGAATACTATGCCGCCAAAAAAGCGGGTGTACAAGTAGTCGGTTGTCCAAAAACAATTGATGGTGACCTGAAAAACGAAATGATTGAAACTTCGTTTGGTTTTGACACCGCTGTGAAAGTTTATTCTGAATTGATTGGAAACATTCAACGCGATGCCAACTCGGCCAAGAAATACTGGCACTTCATCAAGCTCATGGGGCGTTCAGCTTCACACATCGGGTTGGAGGCTGCCCTGCAAACGCAGCCGAATATCACGCTGATTTCGGAAGAAGTGGCCGAGAAAAAGCAAACGCTTCAGGAGATCGTGGATTCGATGGCCCAGGTGATTGCCAAACGTGCTGCCAATGGCGACAACTTTGGTGTAGCACTGATTCCTGAAGGCTTGGTTGAATTTATTCCTGAAATGAAGAAGCTGATCGCCGAGTTGAACGATTTGTTGGCCGAAGGTTCTGCGATTGAACAGGAATTCAAAATGATGAAAAAGAGCCACCGTCTGGAATGGTTGGCCACGCAGTTAAGTCCTGAATCGGCTGCTGTATTCCAGTCGCTGCCAACCGGAATTGCCAGCCAGCTGACCTTGGACCGCGATCCACACGGAAACGTCCAGGTTTCGCTGATTGAAACCGAAAAATTGCTGGGTGAAATGGTGAAAACCAAATTGGCCGACATGAAAGAAAGTGGCGAATTTAAAGGGAAATTCGGAACACAGTACCACTTCTTTGGCTACGAAGGCCGTTGTGCTGCCCCTTCAAACTTCGATGCCGATTACTGTTACTCCCTGGGCTTTACCGCTTCGGTATTGATTGGCGCGGGGAAAACCGGGTACATGTCCAGCGTGCGGAACACCACTGCTCCGGCTGACCAGTGGATTGCAGGCGGCGTGCCAATTACGCAAATGATGAACATGGAAAAACGCCATGGACACATGAAGCCTGTGATTCAAAAAGCACTGGTTGAGTTGGATGGCGCTCCGTTTAAATACTTAGTGGCTAATCGTGACAAGTGGGCGATTGAAACCAGCTACCTGTACCCGGGCCCAATTCAGTACTGGGGCCCAACCGAAGTATGTGATCGCACAACCGTGACTTTGCAGTTGGAACAAGCTGGAAAATAATCCGGAAATAAGACTAAAAAAGAAACCCTCCCGATTTGCTTCGCGGAGGGTTTTTGTTTCATAGAATAGTTTACTGATATTAGCTAAGATTGCTTCAGAATCTGATAAGCTCCCAGGTAGTTTCCATGTCGAAGGTACAGTAGCCCGTTGTGGATAACCGGGTGGGCAAAATGTTCTTTGGTTCCTTTGGTTAGCTTGAACGAGCTGATTGTTTTTAGTCCCTCTGGTGCCGGAGTGATCAACGAAACCGTGCCTTTGTCTCCATAAAAATAAAGCAAGCCATCGGCAAAGATGGTGCTGCCCCGACCAATCTTCAAGCTGTCGGTTTGCACCCCGGTCGCACAGTCAATAGCGATAAACTGGTTCTTTCGGTGGCTGCTGGCGTAAAGCTTGTCACTTACTTTGACGATTCCACCCATGTAATTGTCCAGATCGGTTGATTTCCAGATTTGCTCCAGTGCAGTCCCATCGTCAGTCAACTTAAGCTTAATCCCACAGTTGCCATCACCCTCCGAGTAATAGATCATGCCGTCGTCAAACAAAACGGTGTTGGCATGCGTGTCGCCCTTGCCTGGTTCGCGCTCGTCGGGCTTGGTGTTGGTTTGCTCGTGATGCCAAAGCACTTTGCCGGTTTGGGCATCCAGTCCCAGCAGATGATAAGCTGAAAAAGCAGCTAGAATTGTCCGTTCATTCCATGTGATGAGTAGGGGCGAGTTGTATGCCGGGCGTTCGCCCTTGCAACTGCTTGTCCAAGCCAAATCACCAGTCACGCGGTTAAGGGCTACCAGGTTGTGGCGCTCGCCGCCAGGCTGGCAGTAAACCAGGTCTCCGGTTACCACAAGCGCCTGCGAGAATCCAAAGCGGGGACTCACTCCATCGAAGTCGGTCAGCATATTTTTACTCCAGATTTTATCGCCTGTTTCAACGTTGATGCAACAGATATCGCCCAGTCCCGAACAGATATAGATCAAGTTTCCCGCTAAAGTTGGGGCACCGCGGCTGCCTGCAAAGTTCGTGGTCCATTCATGGCCATAGCTCGTTCGCCAAACTTCCTCCCCGTTTTGATCCAATTTGAACAAATAGCCAAGGCTGTCAATTTCTCCGGTGACGAAAACAAATTCGTCGGTTACAATGGGGCTGCTGTAACCATTACCCACGATTTCGGTTTCCCACACAGGCACAGGTCCATCGTCCGGCCAAATTTTCAACAGATTGGTTTCGGAGTAGATGCCACTTCGGTTTTCGCCGCGCCATTGTGTGATTTCAGGTTGTCGCTTACAGGCAAACGCGATTGTTAGCAGAGCAAGCAAGAAGATTCGTTTCATAACATTGTTTTGGTTTTTCTTTAAAAGTATCCAAAATCGTTCCTGCATTACAGTTGCCTGATTAATGTCAATGATTCTGCTGCCTGTCGAGCCAACGCCGAAATTCCTTTATTTCTTCCAACATGCTTGCTCGTTCTTTTGGTTTTCCTTGGCTAATTGCGATTCCGCGGGCCTGATTTTGTGTGTAAACAAAGGCCTTTAGGGTTCCCGCGGTGGCTTGCACCTCCAATACTTCCCGCTGGTAAAAAGGCACCTCTTCCCAGAGATCGAGTATTTCCAGTTCTTCTGCAGTGATTTCAGCCAGCTGGCCGGTTACTTGATGTCCTTGGGCTGGTTTCACAAACAGGTAGCCGGATTCCGGGTTTACCAACAGTTTGTAATCCAGCAGCCAAGCTTTCGCATAGACCGGCTTACGCTTGAGCAGGTAGCCGAAGAACTCCGGATCAGCAATGGTTCCGTAGGCGAATAACAAATTTGTGCTCATGGGGAATACAATAAATGGATATGGACAACATTACTTAAGGACATTTTATATTCATTCATGGTCATTAGGGGTCATTTAATTGTTTTGAAGCGATCAATGACAATAAAATGACTATGGAATGACAATCATTGACAGCCGCGACAGAACAATTGGCCAGGTAAGCAAACAACCAGATCGAACAAAACAGACCCGGCAACTTTCGTCGAAATGCCGGGTCTGTTCAAGTGATTTATCTACCATTATTTTGCGTCAGCTGTAACCCCTTTCCAATCATCGGTGCGGAAAGGCGTAGCAGGAAGTCCTTCCTTGTTGTAGAGGTTCAGGTCGTCCGGATTGTCCGCCCATCCGAAGCGAACAGCTACAGGCTGGTCAACCTCATCGGAATAGACCACGACCGTGTTATCATCCACGATCTCGCCTTTGGCCCAATGAAACTTTTTGTCGGCTCCGGCAATGGCAAAGGCTTTCAGGTAGCCGTACTTGTCTTTTAGCATCAAGCCACTTCCTGTTTCTGAAAAGTGAATCCGGATCTTGTTACCGTCGATTTCCATCGATTCATAAATCGGGCCGGAATGGACAATATCTTTTCCGTAGGTCACTTTAAGTGCATTTAGCGCCAGTCGTTTTCCAACATCCTGTTTGTTGCGCGGGTGAATGTCGTTCGCTTCGCCAATGTCGATGGCCAGAGCTTGTCCGGTATGGGGCAATTCCAGCGCCATCGTTTGTGCTTCGCGTAGTTCGGCCCAGGCGCTCTCTCCGGGTTGATCTTTGGGCTGCATGAAATTGGCCAGTTGCACCCAAAAGAAGGGAAAATCGCCCAGGTTCCATTGCTGGCGCCAGTCTTTAATCAGTGTTTGAAACACGCGGCGATATTGGTAAGCACGTCCGGCATTCGATTCGCCCTGGTACCAAATGGCACCTTTAATTCCATAAGGAAGCAGCGGTTTGATCATTCCATTGTAGAGCAGTGTAGGGTAGGAGTTGGGTCCAATAGCCATGGAGCCAACCGAAACTTCCGTTAGTTTGAATTTCCATTCACCGGCGAGCACGATCCGGTCGTCGCCGACTTGTAAAAAAAGCTGACTTTCATCGCCGTAAATTCCGCCGCCTCCGGCATTATCGACCACGCGCACGGCCAACACGTTTTTTCCTTCTTTTAGGATTCCGTTTTCAAGCGGATACACCCGATCTTCATTATAGGCGTTTGTTTTCCCCACCAGTTTTCCGTTCACCCACGTTTGGTCGTTGTCATCAATCTTTGCCAGGTGTAATACGGCCTGATTTTGGACCTGTTCGGCAGTTAAGGTGAAGCTGGTCCGATACCAGGCGGTTCCGTCGATTTCAGGATAGCCTTTCGACTCCCAGAGGGCAGGTGTTTGGATGCTCGCCCAGCTGGCATCGTCCAAATTGGCGGCAGCATAGATGGCTTTCCCGTCGACCAGGCCATCATCTTTTTTAGGTAGCTCGCCACCAAATAGCTGAGCGATTTCGGCCAGTTTTTGCTGTTTGTAGCTTTCCAGATCCAGTTGCTTTAGTTCGCTCAAAGCAGCAGCCAGGTCCGGATCTTTTTCAATGTTTTCGGGACTAATCCAGGTTTCGGCAACCGTTCCTCCCCACGAGGTATGAATCATGCCCACCGGAACATCCAGTTTATTCATCAAATGGCGTGCAAAGAAATAACCCACAGCCGAAAAGTGTGGAACAGTTTCGGGGCTGCAAACTTCCCATTCGCCACCATCCAGATCATCCAGTGGGTGCTGGCTGACCTTTTTCGGAACGGTAAACATACGCAGGTTGGGGTAATTGGCTTCTGAAATTTCGTTTGCACTGTTGTTCGAGTTGGCAACCACCCATTCCATATTTGATTGTCCGGAGCAAACCCAAACTTCGCCAATCAAAATATTGTCGAGCGTAACTTCATTTCCACCTTTTATTGTCAGACTGTATGGCCCACCGTATTCCATTTTTGGAAGGTTGACTTTCCATCGGCCATTTTTATCAGCCTTTGTTTTTAGGATTTCCCCGGCAAATGATACAGTAATCCTTTCTCCTTTAGATGCCCAGCCCCATAAGGGGTTTTCCATTCCTTGCTGCAAAACCATGTTGGAACTGAAAATACGGGCCGGTTTGACTTCAGCTTGCACCGACACAGCCATGAAAAAAACCACTGTCAGTAATAAAATTCGTCTTCTCATTGTAATAAGTTTGAGGTGTTTGATTGCGATGATTGAATAACAGATTTAAATTGACCATGCAATTTAGTTAAGATTGGAAAAACATGGAGACATTTTGACCAATTTTATTTGCGCTTGCCTGCTTTCTTTTGCCGAACTGAGAAAGATTTCGGACTCCCCGATTAATTCTTTAATTTTATTGACATGGATTTAAATACTTCAATGATAATAACCAAACGCATAGACTATGACCAATCGACGTAATTTTCTTCGGACCACTGCTGCCTTTGCTGCCGGCGCTATGGCTTTTCCAATGGCTGCCTGTGGGGAGTCAAAATCAAAAAAAGTAATTGGATTACAACTTTACACTGTTCGTGATAAAATCAGTGCTGATCAGGAAGCGACGCTGGAAAAGTTGTCCCGGATCGGGTACAATTCACTTGAAGCGGCCGGGTATAACATGAATGACCGCACGTTTTATGGCATGGAGCCCAAGGCCTTTGCTAATCACGTGAGAGGGCTGGGCATGCCGTTGCACAGTTCCCATACGGTTTATGAACTCGACAATGCCGATGTGGTGTGCGAAGATGCCGCCAAGGCCGGCGTTGAATACATTATTTATCCATATTTGCCTGATAACCTCAGAACCAACCTGGATGACTATAGAGCTACGGCCGAAAAATTCAATCGGATGGGTGAGATTGCCCAAAAGCATGGCTTGAAATTTGGTTATCATAATCATGCCTTTGAGTTTGAGGAAATGGATGGTGAGATCCCCATGGACTTATTGATTGGCCAGACCGATCCAAAACTGGTGACTTTTGAACTGGACTTGTATTGGATCTCCCGGGGAGGGTGTGATGCAGTGGATTATTTTAAAAAATATCCCGGCCGTTTTGAGCTGTGGCACGTCAAAGACATGGTGACTTCGGACGATCAGTTTTTTGCACCGGTGGGACGTGGACGGATTGATTTTGAGCGCATTTTTGCTGAAAAAGAAACCGCTGGAATGAAATACTTTTTTGTGGAGCAAGACAGCTTCCGGGAATTGGATCCCTTCGAAAGTGTTGAGATTAGCCTGAATTATTTGAAAGAAGCGAAATTTGTTTAATCAAAAGAAATTCTCAGGATCTACTTCGCCTTATTTTAAGCTACATTCGTTTTTTGCTGGTGAAAAGATAAGGGAGACAGGAATAGCCTGGTGTTAAGTAATTTGAATTAGGAAAACCGGACTGAATCAAGGAACGACAGACTGTTTTACTGACCGAGCTGGTAGTTTCCTCGGTGAATTTCTATTGTTGAAGCAAGCAACATTAGTTGTATTCTCTTACGGTGCCCTGCAAATGATACTTCGCAGGAAAAAAATTCAATCTGACGTGAGTATCTTTTTTGTCGTAGTTGTATGGCTTAAGATTAGGTGTGACTTTTCCTGAAATGGAGCGTTTTAAAATTGTTTCGTTATAATGAAGATAAGAGTAAGGTTCTTATGGTTTTTTTGTTGTGCTGTAATGCTGCAAGCTTGTTCATTCGAGAAGCCGGGCGGTACTTTTAATCCTGTTTTGCCGGGAGATAGCCCAAACCCTTCGGTTGCAAAAATTGGTGATACTTATTATGCGTCTGCCACCAGCAATGAATGGTCGCCGCTGTTTCCCATCTATCAGTCCGACGACCTGAATAATTGGGAACTTCTTTCTTATGTGTTCCCCGGTGGAGCACCTGATTGGGCCCATCAGAATTTTTTCGCTCCCGAGCTTTCGTATGATGAGAAGCAGAAAAAGCTATACGTATATTATACCGGACGGGATAAGTCGACTGGTAAAATTACCATTGCGGTTGCCAGTGCCGACACGCCTGAAGGGCCATTTACGGATCATGGCCCGCTGATGATTTCTGAAAATATAGAAACCATTGATGCTTTTGAGATCAGGGACCGGGATAATAAGCTGTACTTGATTTGGAAAGAGGTGTATTCACCCGGTCAGCCTTCCATCATTTATGCGCAACCCATTTCAGAGGATCGTAAAAAAGTGTATGGCAAAAAACAGGAGCTGATTCGAAACGACCAGGAGTGGGAAGGCGAAATTGTGGAAGGGCCTTGTATTTTTCTGCGCGACGACTATTTCTATCTGTTGTATTCGGGAGGGAACTGCTGCGATATTACCTGTGACTATGAAATTGGGGTGGCCCGGTCGAAGAATTTGTTGGGCTCCTGGGAAAAGTATGAAGCCAACCCGATCATGACCGACAATGAGACCTGGAAATGTCCGGGCACCGGTGATGTGGTCGAGCAGGGGAATGACTACTACTTGCTTTTTCATTCTTATAAAACAGTAGGGGGCGACTATGTAGGGCGCGAAGGTTTGCTGGAAGAGCTCCACTGGACCGATGATAACTGGCCCTATTTTGAACGCACGACGGAAATGACGCTGGAAAATAATCGGATTGATTATTTCGACGATTTTTCGAAAGCACTGGAACCTTACTGGCAGTGGCGGGCCACACAAAAACTGAGTTATGCTACTGGCGAAAATGGATTAATGTTGGCTGCTTCCGCTGAAAACGATCTGCTTGGCAGTTTGCTGGCACAGCCTGTAAAATCCATGAATTTTGAAGTGACAGCCACGATCGATTTGAGTATGAGTGGGCCAGATGTTAAAGGTGGAATTCTGTTAATTGGTGCAACCAACAACGGTTTTGGAGCGCCTATGGCTGGCTTGGGTATCACGGCAGGCCACGATCTGATTGAGGTGTGGATTACGTCAGGACAAGAAAAGAATGTATATGAGGCGGTGCCCGCAGACCGTTATGGCGATTTAGTCAAGTTAAGAATGCGTGTAAAAAATGGCGACCTTTTGCAGTTTTCAGTGTCTGATGGCAGCAGGTGGAACATTATTGCGGATTCTGTAGATGCATCGGGCTATGTTCCCTGGGGCATGGGCTTCCGGTGGGGATTGGTCTCAAAGGGCGAAACCAATGAGTTTGTTAACATACGTAGTGTGGAATTAATCAACCGTTAAGTGATGTGTGAAGTGAGTGAAATGGATTTATTAACGGAAAACAGGCCGGGCAGATCACATGCGATGGATCGCCGCGCTTGCCTGATAACATAGGAGAAGATTGGCGAAAGTGTCTAAACATATTGACAGTAATTTAATCCGAAAGCTAAAAGGTGGAGACCGGAATGCTTTTCAGGTCATCTTTGATGCTTACAGTGAGCGTCTTTTTCATTTTGCCTATTCCTACCTGAAAGATTCAAACGATACCGAAGAGATTGTGCAGGATGTTTTTCTTCGATTGTGGGAAATCAGAACGGAAGTTGATGAAGATAAGTCGTTCAAGAGTTTTCTGTATAAAATGACGGTCAACCGGGTATTTAACCATTTGAAGCACCAAATCGTCCGTCAAAAGTACGAAGAGCATTTGATGAGCCTCGACTCCTCGTTTAGTGAAACACCCGAGGAAACCCTACGTCGGAATGAATTGACCGACAAAATTCAGGATGTGCTGAATAAATTGCCTGAGCAAAAAAGAAGAATATTTATTTTGAGTCGCTTGAAGGGGTATTCGAATGCGGAAATTTCGGAGAAACTGGGCTTGTCTGTTCGAACGGTTGAAAACCAGGTGTATCGGGCAACAAAATTTTTGAAGGAACATTTAAAAGATGACTATTTGATTCTGTTAATTGTTTGTCTTTGTTTTATTTAGACTGAGTAGATGATTTTTTTTCAAAAAAAGATGAATTTTTTTTAAAATAACGTGAGTAGCTTTTGAAAGCTACTTGTATGTGATAGTGAGATGGAAGATAATCAAAAAATAGAAAAACGTTTTAAACAGCTGCTTGATAAATTTCAGGCCGTGGATTGTACAGCATCCGACCTTGATGAATTGGAGCAACTGGTTCAAGACGAAGGCGCGACTTCGGAAATTGAAAATACCATGTTCCGAAAGTTGGATGAAAAGGATTATCAGGAATTGGTTGCTTTCGATAAAGCAAAGCTGTTTCGGAGTCTCGAATGCAAGATGGGAGCAGACACGGCAGACCGGGAACGCGTAGTTGGGAAATTACCACGTTTTTATCGCCTAATGCCTGTGGCTGCTATTCTGGTGCTGATCTTTGTGGTTAGTGGCTTGATAGCTTATTTTGCAAATGAAAAGCATGGGATTGAGCGGCGTCCGGTCTCGTACAGCGAAGTTGTAGCTCCGCTTGGGGCCAAAACACAGGTTGTTCTACCCGATGGTACCGTGGTGTGGTTAAATGCCGGGAGCAAACTCACATATTCGACGGATTTTAATTTGGAAAATCGCTTGGTATATCTGGAAGGCGAAGGATATTTTCAGGTGGCCAAGAATAATGAAAAACCTTTTGTGGTTGATGCGTTCGGATTTTTGGTCGAAGGAGGCGAAACCGAATTTAACGTCAAGGCCTATCAGGATGAGCCAACCATTGAAGCCATTTTGGTTGAGGGCAAAGTATGGCTCAACCACCGGACTGAAACAATAACTAGTGAAGTTTCACTTGGACGCAAGTATAAAGCGACTTTTTATAAGTATTCCAATACATCGGCTTTAGGTCAAGCGCAACCACGTTTGGTGATTAGCCCGAATGTCGATCCAAAGCCACTCATTTCATGGAAGAATGACCGGTTTATTCATCAAAAGAGCGAATCGTTGGACAAAATTCTGATCCAGGAGGGAACGAGTTTGGTGATGCTGTATGACCTAAATCAGAGGCGCTTGTCCCAGATGCTCAAATGTGTGGCATGGAAAAACGAAGCCCGGATTTGACTTAAAGCTTGAAGTGTAATCAATATAAAAAAAAGAAAAGTAATCAAGAGATAAAATCGAAGATAAAAGCAGAAAGGGAGCAGATTTTGCGGATCCACCCCCTTCTGAAAAATAGTTAACTAGATTAATGCTTCATGAACTGGTAGTTTTAAGGAAGCACTAATTGAATAACCATCGACAAGCCAAATTTATGAAAAAAACAAATGATCTAATCCTACTTCAGAAGGAAACTTTTACCGGGCTGTTCTCAAGTCACGGATATCTTTTATACTGCACAAAGACTTAACCGGCTATTTGTGAGCTTGTTTTATCGCTCTGCAACGGATTGATGCATCTACAGAAACGTTGAAGTTTGTGCCAAAGCAGCAGTTTTAACTGGTGTTGATCGCATCAGTTGTGCCTTGTTGTGAACATCTTTCGGCATTGAACTCCGAATCAGATCGGTAAAGTCATGGACGTGACTCCTTAAATAGTGCCTCTTCGAAAACTTGATATCCATTGAATATCAACCGACTAATGTTGATAATTTTCTTGAATCTTCCAGGGGGTTTGCTTGTGTAATTTATTTACAATGCAGATATTCAAGGTATTAAATATTTGAGATTCGCGTATTTCGAATGATAACCTACAAAAGATTCAAAAATGAGAAACAGGTTCGAACAACAATATTCGCTCGGTCAACGATTGATTGAGGATACTCCTGTACAGGTTAAACATAAAGAGAAGCTGGATGAATTAATAGCTGCGCTGAAAGCAATCTACTGTAACCCGGAATATAACCAACGGGTATGTGAGGTTTTGGAGCGCCGCCTGGTGGAAGGGAAAAAGCAGACAGGCAGAAAAGGGATGGACCTTTGGTGTATTTTTGTCCTGTCCCAGGTGCGGTTATGCCTGAACATGAGTTACGACTGGATTTTCAACCTTGCCAACAACCATCTTTCAATAAGGTGGTTAATGGGTATTGAGACCGAATATGGCTTCAAGCGCAAAGAGTTTAGTTATCAAAACATATACGACAATGTGACCCTGCT